>Ga0256828_1000408_pt1 | contig 29070 bp, 25 predicted proteins | sample CV88metaG_FD_185993 | JGI IMG/M metagenome (GOLD analysis project Ga0256828, IMG submission 185993) | Hydrothermal vent microbial communities from East Pacific Rise, Pacific Ocean - CV88 | ecosystem: Environmental > Aquatic > Marine > Hydrothermal vents | place: Pacific Ocean: East Pacific Rise...
TAATATATTGTGGTATTAAACTTTTTATCTTCTGATAGATCTTTTCAAAATCTGTAGAGTATACTCGTGTCTCTGCTACGGAGGTCATAAAGTTTGTATCTCTCTCCCAGCGAGGGACTAGATGCATATGAATATGTTCTGCTATTCCTGCTCCAGCAGCAGCACCTAGATTCATACCTATGTTTACCCCTCTGGCATTAAGACCCTCTTTGAGCAGTTTTACACCATGCTGTGCCAAAGCTGACATATGCAGCCATGTTTCACTTGGCAACTCTTCTAATTTATCTGTATGCAGATTTGGAATGATCATAAAATGACCAGGAGTATATGGGTACTTATTCATCACCATAAAACAGTACTCATCACGATAGAGAACATGGAGTTTTTCATCATCACTTGCGTGAGCCACTATATGACAAAAAACACACCCTTCTATCTTCTCATGTGTCACATATTCATCTCGCCATGGTGCATATAAAACATCATTCATTTTCACGTCCTTATATAAATGCAAATACTAGATCTGGAAACATTATAACAAGACCTAACCCTAAAAGTTGTAAAAGTATAAAAGGGATGATACCTTTGTATATATCCATAGTTGTGACACTGTTACCAGCCGCACCTTTTAAGAAAAAGAGTGAGAGCCCAAATGGTGGTGTTAAAAATGAAGCTTGCAGATTCATGGCAATGAGTACTGCAAACCAGATAGGATCGATCCCAAATGCTTCCATAACAGGCACTAAGATAGGCACAATGATAAAACTTATCTCGATAAAATCAATAAAAAATCCCAATATAAAAATAGCTAACATTGAAACAGCTATAAATACCCAAACATCTCCAATATCATGAGAGAAAAAATCAAGTATCAAGTCAGTTCCACCAAGCTCATTAAATACAAGGCTAAATGCAGTCGCCCCGATAAGAATCATAAAGATCATACCAGAGAGCTTCATTGTCTCAAAGAGAGCATATTTTATCATTTCAAAGTTCAGTGTTTTATTCAGTGCAGAGAGAAGAACACCACCAACAACACCAAAAGCTGCGGATTCTGTTGGAGAAGCAATTCCGGCAAAGATACTTCCAAGTACAGCCACCATTAAAAGTAATGGTGGGATGATGGCAAAAAGCAGCTCAAGCAGACTTACTTTCTCCTCACTGACAATTGCTGGAGCATCTTCTTTGTTGATAAAAGCACGAATGAGAATATAAGAGATATAAAGTCCTACAAGAATAAGTCCTGGAAGAACAGCACCCATAAAAAGTTCCCCTACACTTACACTCATAACATCACCTAAAACTATTAAAATAATAGAAGGTGGTATTATCTGACCAAGTGTTCCACTCGCTGCAATGGTTCCAGAGGCCAGACCTTTGTTATAACCAGCTTGTAGCATTAATGGAAGTGCAATAACACTCATCATAACAACACTGGCAGAGACAATCCCTGTCGAAGCTGCCAAAATCGCACCAACAAGAACTACACTCACACCGAGCCCACCACGGACACCTTTAAAAAGTGAGCTCATTGACATTAAAAGTTTTTCTGCCATACCAGACTTCTCTAAAACGAGTCCCATCATAATAAAAAGTGGTACAGCCATAAGTGTTGTATTACTCATAATTCCATAAATTCGAAAAGGTAGAATATTAAAAACTTCAAAACCGATATCTGGAGTGAAAAAAGCAAAAATCATCGCTACTCCACCAAAAGCAAAAGCTACAGGAATTCCAATAAGCAAAAGTGTAAGTGCTGCACCAAACATTATAAGCGCTATCATAATGATTTCCACCTTTGAATATCACTAACAAGTTCTTTTAGGGCCTGCAATGCTAAAAGAATAAATGCTAAAGGCATTAGAGATTTTACAATCCATCGATACTTTAATCCTCCTGGATCAGAAGATGCCTCATGCTGGATATAACTCATTTCAACAAAATAAATACCTATATAAATAATTAAAAACGAAAGAGGCAAAACAAAGAGAAGAAAAGAAATAATATTTATGAGTGCCTTAGTCTTGAGTGAAAACTTTTCATAAAAAATATCTACTCGTACATGAGCATTATTTCGCAAAGTATAAGCAATACTAAGGAGTATAACAACATCAAAAAAATGCCATTCAAGTTCTTGAAGGGCTGTTGATCCCTCAGAAAAAAGATAGCGTGCTGTTGCATCATAAACAATTAAAAATACTAATATTGCCAGAATAAAAGCTGTTAAATATGCTGTATATTTTGTGATATTGTCTATAAACTTCATCATATTATTGTTCTATATAAAATTTGGAGCATCATTGGCGAAAAGGATAATATCACCTGCTTTTGTCTGATTTGCAAGTACTTCCGTTAATGCTGCTTTATCTGAAAGCATAATTTTATTTGCTACTTTAAGATTACTCATAAACAACTCTGCATTGAGTGCACCCGTTACTATAACAATATCAAAAACATCATTAATTGCCTCAATCAATTGAAGATTGAGTTCATCACTGCTCTCAACTAATCCTGGTGTCACAATAACTTTACGCCCACCATGCGTTGAACATAAACGTACTCCCTCAAGCATTCCATCAATATTACCATTATAGCCATCATCAAGAATTATTTTTCCACCTGCTTTTATCAGTTGCAGGCGATGTTCTACAGGTTCTAACTTTGCAACAGCTTTTTGTATCTCTTTGTTACTAAGTCCAAAATCTTTGGCAATTCGTACAGCTACAGCAATATTCATTGTTTGAAAACTTCCAAGTATATCCGTATGAAGTTCTAACACTTCTTCATCAATATCAAGTTTAAAATCAGTTCCATTAAGCGTTGCCTTAATATCTTTGATCTCATCACCAAAAAATATTACTTTTTCATGTGGTTCATCTGTTACAGATGTATGTACATATGCACGTTCTAGCTTGGGAGACTGTATAATTTCCAGTTTTGTCCTAACAATATTATCTAAAGTTTTAAAGTATTCGATATGTGCTTCACCAACTCGACCTACCACAACAGTCTGTGGTTCTAAAAAAGCAGTAATTGTATAGATATCACCTCTTTCTCGTGCCCCAGCTTCACAAACATAAACTTCAACATCCTCGTTCAAGTTATTATTCACATCAGCTATAATCCCACCAATTGTATTTACACTGCGTGGTGTTGCATAAACATTATACTTTTTAGAGAGTATCTGTGTTATGAAATTTTTAATACTTGTCTTACCATAACTTCCTGTAACGCAGATGATTTGCAGTTCTTTCATCGCACTTAATTTCTTTTTTGCCTCTTTTTTATAAACTTTAAACAAGAACTTTTCTATTAATGTAGAACCTATATAAGCCAAAGCCAATGGCATCATCACACCATAAATACCGCACCCCTCTTTTAGAGTACATAAGATATCTTGAAATAATGTCAGTGAAACAAGTAATATTAAAAAGCGTTTTACTCTCCAGGTAAGAACGAGTTTTTTATCTAATCTTTTATACCAAAGTACTATAGATGGTACAACAGCGAAGATAAAGAATATGGTAAAAAATTTTCCAGTTGTGTAATAAGCTGTCAAAGGGATGATAAAATAAAGAATATGCCAATGTGGCTTATGATGTTTTAAAATAACACGCTCTAATTTATAGTCATACCACTGAAGATTAGTTATAAGATACCATCCAAGCAATGTAACAAAAACAACATTGACTACAAAAGCGACTAATGTTTCATAATTTTCCATCTACTTCTCCAAACTTTTCAAAACTTCTTTTTCTATCATTTGTGAAATATCTGGTGCATTGTTCATAAAAAAGTAGTGATCACCATCATAAACTTTCAATTGAGAATCTTTCACAAGCTTATCTATTTTTTGTGCAGAGCTTAAAGGTGTTGCTGTATCATCCTTACCCCAAAACAAAAGTGCTTTTCCATCATAGTTGGCAAATATATCACTAAAATCTTCATTGACAACATTTTTAAAAGTTTCATACATATATTCATCTAACTCTTTTGCATCACTAGCTATAAAAAGTGATCTAAATTTTGATAAACCAAAAAATTTCAGTATTTTAAACAGTGCAATTTTTAGCTTTATGTTGAAAGATTTTTCAACATAGATCCCTGCACTTGCCACTAAAACTAAGAATTTAGGATCTAGTAGAAGTCCAACTTTTCCACCAAAAGAGTGTCCTAAAATAATCTCTTTTTGAATGCCTATCTCATGAAGAAAAAGATCAATAATTACAGCCACATCTTCAGTTGTCAACACCATAGAACAAGTAGAGTTCCCAAAACCAGGGAGATCAATATAAATATGACGAAAGCTTTTCATGTAGGGAGAGAAACTTTGTTTCATCAAATTTTTATTACTTCCCCATCCATGTAAAACAACTAAATCCACATTTTCATGAGGATTTATTATCTCATAACTTATATCAAATATATGTTCTTTGTAGTGAATGGACTTAATAGCCATTATTTCCCTTTTGCTTGAGAAATTGAGTGTATATACTCGTATGTTGCTTTAATCCTTTTTGTTTGTGGTAGAGAATTACTCAAATCTTCAATGGCTTTTGAAAAATCTTCAAAAAGATAATTTGCCATTGATCCAGGAATTGGATTTATTTCATTAAGTAGAACCTCATCATTATGAACAAAAAAATCACAACGAATTAATGCACCCTCAAAAAGTCCACGATAGACTCTATCAAAATTTGCTTTAAGTCTCGTCTCTAATTCAGTTGAAATTTCTGCTTTTAATACTTGCTCAGAGCGTGAAAAATCCATATATTTTTTATCAAAATCTAAAAAATCCTCTTTATGAGGCTCTTCTACAATAGAATAATGCATTTTACCGTTTGCACAATAACCTGCTAAGTTATACTCTTTGACACCTTCTAAGAATGGTTCGATCAAAATGACAGAATCAAATTCAAAAGCAACATCCATTGCATAATCAAGCTCACTCTCATCTTTGACAATACTTACTCCAATAGAACTTCCAAGACGAGAAGGTTTTATAATAATTGGATAAGCAAGAGAAACATTACTTAATTCATCTTTATGCGCCACTTCATAACGTACGCTCTTAACACCAATAGCTTCACACAAATATTTTGTATAACGTTTATCATAAGAAAATGTACAAGCATCTACACGAGGGCCAATATATTTAATAGAATAAAAATCCAAAAGTGCCGCAATAGTCCCATCTTCACCATCTGCACCATGAATAAGATTAAGCACAACATCCTTATATTCTATACTACTTCCACCAAACATTCCTCTTTTGTGCTGTACAAAGGCACCTTGCGTGAGGCTTAATTGTGGCATATTTTTGTGTTCACCTTTTGAAAAAGTCACAGCCTTCATCTTTGAAGACTCTATCAGATAAAAAGTATGATCACTATCACAAAAAATAAAATTCAAGTCAAAAGTTGAAAGTTTCTCTTTTAATGTAATAGCACTCACAATACTTATCTCATGTTCAAAACTCGCTCCGCCAAATAAAATTGTTAATTTCAATATATGTTTCCTTCTTAAATTGTTTGTAATAATTTGAGTGCACCTTTTACAAGTGAAGCTGTATCATCACCTTCACAAGCAGAGAGTGCTTTTGATATTTTATCTTTTTTAAAACCAAGTGCTTCCAATGCTTCACTTGCTTCATTGTAAGCTACTGTTGAATTGGATATTACTATATTACTACTGAGCATCTCCACGTCAAAACCATTTAATTCAACCAAAATACGTCCTGCACTCTTTGGACCGATTCCCGGTACTTTTTGTACAGCTTTTACATCTTTATTACTCAAAACCGTTGCAAATTGAGATGGGGTATAGGTAGAACATATTGCCATAGCAACTTTTGGACCTACTCCATTTATCTTAATTAAACGAGCAAACAGTTTTTTTTCATTGCTATCCATAAATCCATAAAGCAAATTAGCATCTTCTCTAATAACTTGTATAGTATGAAGTGAAACCTCTTGATCTCCCAATGCAGAAAATGTATGCAATGATATAAAAACTTCATAAACAACACCATTTATATTTACATGAACAAAAGAAGGTTCCTTATAAACAATATTTCCATTAACACCTACTATCATCTATACCTTTTACCCTTCATTATCTAAAGGACGAATTGCGAATTCACCTTCATTTACTTCTACAAGTCCGAATACTTTATCAGTAGAACCTTCCAATGGCTTATACACTAACTCCGTAGGTGGATCAATAAGTTTAAATTTTATCTCATTATAACCTACCCACTTATCCCTATTGATAATCCTTGCATCTAAAATATTATCTTGAAATGATGCTGTTCTCGTTGTTAAAAGATTTAATTTTTCCTGTTTAAGCTGATAATCTTCCTTAAGCTCTTTTAAGCGTTCTTGCATTCTTTGGAATTGTTTATATTTTTTTACAAAACTCTCAGGCATTTTTACCTTATTTTTTTGATAATGAAGCAAACGTTTTTTAATATCTAAAAATGACTTAGTACCATTCTTTATAAGTGTTGTATACTTTGCTATCTCTTTTTTCAGATCACGTATATCTACTTCTAACTCTTTAATCTGTTCATCATTGTCTTCAGCAGAATTTCGGACATCACGACTCAATAGAGGATCAATTGTAAAGCTATTCTCACTACCAAGCATTTTACGAATTTCTATACGTTTAGATGCTACAACTTTAACATGAGAAGCACATATCTCTATTTCAACCTCTTTTCCACGAATAGTTCCTCCAATTGCCTGTGAAACTTCTACATTTTCACCCTCAACTGTACCATGTTCAAGACGTGTAATATGAACTTTTTGACCTATTGCTGTTCCTTTATGTACATTAATATCAAGATCATCTGCTATGATAGTGGCTGTTTTATGAGTTTGCCCACCAATACTGGCTTTTTTAGATACTACTTTTGCATTTGAGCCCACATTACCATCTATTTCAATCTCAGTAACCTCAACTTTCATGCCTGGGCCTACAGCATCTTTAATGGCATCTGCTTCTGTAACTACTATGTTAACGTCAGAATCTACACCACTATCTATTGAACCTGTTGTTTTAAAGCTAATAGCATCAACATCAACCTCTTTTTTTATCATATAAGTATTATCTTCAAAGGCAATGTAACCATTTTCATTAGCATAGTACTTAATTGATTCATCATCTTCAAGCATCTTGATATTATCACTAATTTTAAAAGTTGGTTCATTAGAGATCACAGGTTCTTTTGGTTCCATATACTCACCACGACAATTTCGTCCAGGTTTTCCCATTTTTGGTTTTATGTATTCAATGAGTAGATCACCCTCTTTCACACTTTGAATAAAACCACGAGAAGCATAATCTACACGCTCGTTCTCATCAACTTCCTGATTTTTTTCATAGTGTAAAACAAGTGCATCATTGATAGTTGGTGTTGGTTCATATCCTTCAGCTATCAAATGTGTTTCACTCTTCTCAAATGTCAAACTTTCTGCTATGCGAACACGTGCTGAAACTTTTGAAGCAACATCTTCAACCATTTTGTCAAACATATAGACTAAAATTCCAGCACGTATTTTTTTACGATTAATCATATCAATAAAATCTTGTTCAAATCGTGGAATATAATCTACTTTTGAACCTTGAGAAATATTTAAATAGACTTTACATTTTGTAGCATTTGCACCAACAGCTAATTTTAAATTTGAATAAGGATCATCTTTAAGTGGTTTTTTGGAAAATACTTCTATTTCATAAGTCTGCTTTATCTGAAAATTTGGGTTTAACAGCATATCTTCATCATCAAAGTTCTGGGACTCTTCAACGGCCAGTTCTTCCCACTCGGTCTCTTTGACTTCTTCTGTAACAACTCTTGTATATGTCTGAACATCAAGAAGATGAAAATCCAAAAGTTCAGGATCCATTTCATAAGATTTTGCAATCTTGAAAATCTCTTTTGCTACATTTTGCGCACGAATGATTGTTGGACGAACCTTTTTTAATGCTGGAGCTTTTTTGCTTGAACCAAATAATGCCATTGTGTATCCACCTGTTTTGTTAGAGCTGATTTTAACGAAAGATTTGTTAAAATTTCGTAAAACTTATAATTTCACTATAAAGAGCACTATGTTTAAAGCCATTTTCACCAATAGTTTTGGTATTTTATTTTCCAGAATACTGGGATTTTTCAGAGATCTTTTAACAGCTTCGGTCCTTGGAGCTTCCATATATAGCGATATCTTTTTCATCGCTTTTAAACTCCCAAATCTCTTTCGTCGTATCTTTGCAGAGGGTGCTTTTACACAGGTTTTCATACCTGCTTTTGCAAGAAGTCGTCATAAAGCAGTTTTTGCAGTACATACATTTGTTATTTTTCTCTCCATAATTTTACTCATAACTCTGCTTGTAAACCTTGTTCCAGAGCTTTTTACTAAAGCCATTGCTACTGGCTTTGACAGTGAGACTATTGCCATTGCCGCGCCTTATGTCTCTATAAACTTTTGGTATTTACCACTTATCTTTGCTGTCACTTTTTTAGCTGCAATTTTGCAATACAAACATCACTTTGCAACAACTGCCTATGCTACAGCACTCCTTAATATCTCACTTATTACAGCCCTACTTTTAGCTAAAGGAAAAGAAAGTGATATCATCGTTTACTATCTTAGTTTTGGTGTAGTTATTGGTGGTATTTTGCAGCTTGTTGCCCATATTGTCGCAATTTATAAAATGGGACTTTTTAAACTACTCTTTGGCGGTTTTAAGTACCTGCGTGAGAAGTCAGTCACTATCAAAGAAGATACAAAAAAATTTAGAAACAACTTCTTTCCAGCCATTTGGGGTAACTCAACTGCACAAATATCTGCATTTTTAGATACATTTCTAGCCTCTTTTTTGGTAACAGGTTCCATCTCCTATCTTTACTATGCAAATCGTATCTTTCAACTCCCTTTAGCACTCTTTGCTATCGCTACTTCTGTTGCTCTTTTTCCAAGAGTAGCACGCTATTTAAAGAACAATGATGAAGCTATGGCTCTTAAGAACCTCAACCGTGCCTTTTGGTTTTTAACTTTTATCTTAACAGCAAGTACTCTCGGAGGCATCATCCTCTCCGATGAGATCATTACCCTTCTTTTTCAAAGAGGTGCTTTTGATGCACAAGATACAGCAAATACTGCGGCAGTATTACAGATGTATCTTATAGGGCTTCTGCCTTTTGGTCTGCAAAAGCTCTTCATTTTATGGCTCTATGCAAAAGAGTTACAGATGAAAGCTGCCAAGATAGCAACTATCTCTTTAGCTGTTTATATCACTTTTGCACTTGCATTCATTTCTCCTTTTGGAGTAGCCGGACTTGCACTTGCCAGTACTCTTGGTGGCTTTGTAAGTCTCTTTTTTACCATTAGAGTTTTTGGCACACAAAACTTTTTTGCTATACTTCGCTCACGCAACCTGCTCTATCTTATAGCAAGCTCACTACTTTTTGGTGCTGTGCTAGTAATTTTTAAGGATTTTATCAGTGACTATATTTGATTCTGTACAAAAAACAAAACGCAAATTTGAACCTTTAGTAGAAGAAAAAGCGACACTCTATGTCTGTGGCCCGACCGTCTATGATGATGCTCATCTCGGCCATGCCAAATCAGCACTTGTCTTTGACCTCTTAAGTCGTGTCCTTCGTGCTAACGGTTATGAAGTGACCTATGCACGCAATATTACAGATATTGATGACAAGATCATCAAAAAAGCAATAGAGCAAAAAAAAGATATCAAAAGTATCACTGACTTCTATACAGAAGCCTTTCATAAAGAGATGGAAGCCATCGGGGTAAAACGTCCAGATATCGAGCCAAAAGCCACAGAGTCACTTGAAGCTATGTTTGATCTTATTCAAAAACTTATCGATAGTAATCATGCCTATCAAACAAGTGATGGAGATGTTTACTTTGATACAAAAAGTGACAGTGAGTACCTTACACTTTCACATAGAGTTCAAGATGAAGATGAACGTCAGGAACGTGTAGAGAGCTCACGTGAGAAAAGAAATCCTGCCGACTTTGCCCTTTGGAAATCTGTCAAAGATGACAGTGTAACATTTGACTCCCCTTTTGGAGCTGGTCGTCCCGGATGGCACCTAGAGTGTTCAGCTATGATCGAAAAACATCTGGCATACAAGGACAAACCTTATGCTATCGATATTCATGGTGGTGGAGCTGATCTGCTCTTTCCTCACCATGAGAATGAAGCAGCCCAAACACGATGTGCGACCAAACATGAACTTGCAAACTACTGGATGCATAACGGTTTTGTCAATATAGACGGAGAGAAGATGAGTAAATCTCTTGGTAACAGCTTCTTTTTAAAAGATGCGCTCAAAGAGTACGATGGAGAAGTACTTCGTTTTTATCTTTTAAGCTCTCACTACCGTTCAAACTTTAACTTTAATACAGAAGACCTTGAGGCTTCGAAAAAAAGACTTGATAAACTCTACCGTCTGAAAAAACGCCTTTTTGGTCTGGCAGCAAATGATGAAAAAACACCATTTCAAGAAAAACTGCTTGAAGCACTGAGTGATGACCTTAATATTTCAACCGCATTGGCTCTCATTGATGAGATGATAAGCCAAGTAAACGAAACTCTTGATACTCCGGGTAAACATAAAGCCCTTAAAAAAGAGACAATGGCAAATCTTGGCTTTATTGAAAAAGTGCTTGGCTTTGGGATGAAAAATCCTTTTGAGTATTTTCAATTTGGCATAGATGAAGCGACAAAGACAAAACTCAATGAACTCATTGAAGCTCGAAATGAAGCAAAAAAAGCAAAAGATTTCAAACACTCAGATGCCTTGCGTGAAGAGATACTCTCATATGGTGTACAGCTTATGGATACACCTCAAGGTACTTTTTGGGAGAAGGTGTAACTTTTGTTACATAAACTCCAACTTTTCTCTATTAGAACAAAACAAAAAAAGATATATTAGCAGGAGATAAAGTGCAGATAACAGATATTGTAAAGATGATAGGTAAAAATGCAGATAATGCTGACAATGAATTTAAACGACTCTTTCACGGCCGTGGCGGACTCTATGAAGGGTGGAGACATCTTACTGTAGACTCAATTGACAATATCCTCAGTGTAGCTCTATACTTTGAGGAATCAAATGAAGAAGAACTGCTAAAAGCACTCCAAGAGTTTGTCACAAACAGTTCAAAATATGATACATTGGTGCTGCAGAGACGCTACATTAAAGGTGCACCTTCTGAGATTCTCCAAGGAAAGGTTCCTGAGGATCTCTATATCTTAGAAAATGGTATGAAGCTCAAACTCAATCTCCTCTCAAACAAAAACAACTACTACTTCCCAGATATGAAAAACGGTCGCTCATTTGTGCGTGAGACAGCACAAGACAAACATGTACTAAACCTTTTTTCCTACACCTGTGCCTTTTCTGTCGCTGCAAAGTTTGGAGGGGCAAAAAGTGTTGTCAATATAGATATGAGTAAAGGTGCACTTAAAGTCGGTATGGCAAATCACTCATTAAACAGACTCGATCCAAAAGGGGTCAGTTTTTTGCCTTATAATATCTTAAAATCCTTCTCAAATATCAAAAGAAAAGGCCCTTATGATCTCATTATCATAGATCCGCCAAGTTTTCAAAAAGGAAGTTTTGAAGCAACAAAAGATTATGAAAAGATCATTAAAAAACTGCCACAGATTGCCAGTGATGAATCTACCTTATTAGCTTGTCTTAACTCACCAGAACTTGAAAGCAGCTTCTTGATAGATATGATTGGGCAGTGGGCACCTAGCTTTGTTTATGAAAAAAGATTAGCAAATGTTAAAGAGTTTGCAAGTGCAGATGAAGAAAAATCACTAAAAAATCTTATTTTTACACGTCAGCCATAATATAAGAGCTTCTTTTAGAGTATATAATCTAATCTTTACTTTCAAGCTGTTACAATCTTTAGAACCGACCTAAAGGAGTAAAGTATAATGAATGTACAGAAGTTTAAACTTGCAACTATGTTTTCTATCATGTTTGCAGGGGCTTTTATTTTTATATCTGCTCTATTTTACTATTATGCTTACACTCAACAGGTAAAGAATCAAAAAGAACAGCTCAAACAACAAGCAACAATGGTACTCAACTTTGCTGACGTACTTTTAGAATCACGAAATGAGAAGTTTTTCAGTGGAGAATCTCCTGAGACTCCACAGATTATTCAAAATGAAGTTTTTCAAAAATTTACAAAAGTTTCCAAAGGAAAGGTCTTTTTTAAAGAAGCACGTCCAAATCCTTATGATCCAAATAACAAAGCAACATCTTATGAAATAGATCTTATAAAACGATTTAGTAAGAGTAGAGAATTAAAAGAGATAGATGATACTATCACTCAAAACAACAAAGATTACTTCATTTCTGCTCGTCCAATTATTTCCGAAGAAAAATGTAAAATGTGTCATCCCGACTGGACAGCAGGAAATGTTGTAGCGGTTGAAGATGTCATGATCGATTTACAAGAGTATTATGCTGCACTGAAAGAAAATACGATTCTTACAATCATCACTGGTATCATTAACATTGTAATTATCCTTCTTTTAACACACTTCTTATTTCAAAAGTATGTCTCCTCACGTATTAATAAACTTCTAGCATTACTCTTTAGAGTTGAAAAAGGAAATTTTGTTATTGATGATCTTTTAAAAGATGAACCTTTGGATAAAGGCAGTTCACAAAATGAGATTGATAGGCTTTTCAGGCATATGCAACAGATGGTAGATTCACTCAAGCCTGTTATTGCCAATGTGATTACAGCAAGTAAAAATATGGCTTTTCGAGCAAGTTACAGCTATGTGAAAATTGATGATACGAACCAATATGCAAAACTCCAAAGTGATTATGTCCATCATTCAAAAGAACAACTCGAGAATGTTCTTGGGGTTAATGAGAACATGGTTTCTTCTCTTAATCTTCTTATTGGTAACACAGAAGAGTCAAAAAAAGTCGTTGCCTTAAGTAAAGAGGATGTTTATACAAGTTTGAAAAAAGGTAATGAAGCAGCATCTGTAATGGATGAAACATCATACAGTATCAATGATCTAAAAAGTTTTTCACAAGAAGTTTCAAAAATGACAGAAATTATCACAGATATCGCAGATGAAACAAATTTAATTGCACTAAATGCTGCTATAGAAGCTGCTCGTGCAGGTGAACACGGACGTGGTTTTGCCGTAGTTGCAGATAAAATCCGTGAATTAGCAGAAGTCTCACGCGATAATGCAAAAGATATCTCTGAAGTTCTCAACAAAATCAATAATCAAATAAATATCGTTTCAACAAGAGCTATCAGTTCAAAAGAGAGTGTACTTTCACTTGTCGAAAATTCTCAAAAAATCAGTAAGAGCTTTGAAAAAGTTGAAAAAACATTTAATCTTATATCTTCATCACTCAACAGTTTTCAACATGAATTTACCGATGCTTCTAAAATGCTTAAAACTGTAGACTCTAATTTAAGTGATGTAGAACTTTCAAGTCATTCACTTGTTCAAAATGCAGAAACCACGAAACAAATTATGCATACTATTTCACTTAAAAGTGCTGAATTAAAAACTCTTGCTGATGGTTTTGATATTGTTTTAAATAACAGAGGTACAGATAGGACTGTTCTAACACCACCAATTTCAGGAAAAGACGCCAGAGGACATAATGTTTATATCTTTGATAAATCTAAAAATGGTATTTCTTTTTACTTTAAAGAAAATGTAGATAAGCTCAAAATCAATGATATAGTTGAACTTACACTTGATACAGCAATTGAAAACAACAATATTATAAGATGCCATATTAAATATGCAGGTACAAACGTTATGAAAGGAGTAAGCTTTTATGGAGCGCAAATTATTTAAAATAGAGTCAAGAAGATTTTAAATGGCAAAATAATTTGTCAAACTATCTTGCCATTTTTCTATTCGCAGTACGTTGCTAAAAGTCCTTCTTTAAGAGTGTTGTACTTTTGAGTTCCTTCTAATTTCTTTACGATTTTCAATCCAAAACATAAGGCAGTTGCCGGACCGCGTGAGGTCATAACATTTTTATCTTCTACAACCATTTGTATATCACCCATATAACCATCCCTACTAATCTCATCTTCAACAGATGGGTAGCATGTATATTTTTCTTTTAGAACACCTGCTTTATTGAGTGCAAATGGTGCAGCACATATTGCACCAATATCTTTACCTCTTGCATCCATCTCACGTAATATATTTTGCACATTTTCGTCATCTGCCAAAGCATGTGTTCCATCCCAACCACCAGGAAGAACTATCATATCTAGATCATCACTCTTAATATCTTTTACCTCTAAATCAGCTTGAATTGTAATACCATTTGCTCCTTTTACTAACATATTTTCATTTAATGATGCGACAATTACTTCAATCTCAGCACGACGTAGAATATCAATAATACTTACTGCTTCTATCTCTTCAAATCCACTTGCCAAAGGTACTAATACTTTACTCATAACTTATTCCTTCTATGATTAAAATTTCTATAGAGTATTTTATCACTTCTATTTTAACCTATATTTAAAGTCAAACTTGATAATATCTAACAAATATTGGGGTTTTTTATGATTAAAATTTTATTATATCTTTTTTTTATACTTTTTCTCTTTACTTCCTGTACCCAGAATGAGACAAAAGAACTAAAAATATCAACAAATTCATGGATAGGTTATACACCGCTTTTCTATGCTCAAAAAAAGGGATATCTTAAAGATATCAATATCAAGCTTATCACAAATGTTTCTCTTGCCGAATCTACCGCATTTTATGATGTTGGCAAAGTAGATATGCTAACAGCAACACAACATGAGTATTATTCATTAAAAAACACAGGGCATGATCTCATTCCCATTATTTTACTTGATCGTTCCAATGGTGGTGATATGGTACTTTCCAATAAAAATATCACTCAAATAAAAAAAGCAAAAAAAATATATACATATTTAGAAATAGACTCTATTAATGCTGAGATCATAGAGGATTTTATAAAATTTCATCAACTTGACAAAAAAAATATGGAATTTATAAATAAAGATCAGGCTCAAATCCAGGATCTAAGAGCTAGTAAGAATAAAACTCTTTTAGTTGTCACCTATTCTCCTTATGATATTACACTTAAAAAACATGGTTTTCATGTTGTTGCATCTACTAAAAATATGCATTCTATTTTAGTTATTGATGCACTTTATGCAAAAAACAAACTTCTAAAAACTCACAAAAAGAGATTGCAAGATTTAAAGAATATCATTGATATTTCTATAACAGAAATTCAGAATAATCCGCACTCTTCTTACAAGCTGGTTAAGAGTTTTTTAGGAGATATCAGCTATAATGAATACGTGGAGTCTCTTAAACTTATAAGTTGGATCAACAAACCATCTCATAAACTTTTGGAGCGCATAAAATCAATGGGGTATGATGAAAATAGACTGATTCAATGAAAAATATATCTATAAAATTTTTTACATTTATTGTTATTGCAATACTTTTTACAAGTGGTATGTATATATTTTATAAATTTTATTTAGATTCCAAAAACACAACAGAACATCTTTTAAAGGAAAACATTCAGTATAATCTTTTAGATATCAAATATTTTCTTAACAAAAACCTAAAAAAAGACAATGTAAATCAATTAAAAGCTTATTTAAACAATATTGTCTATTCAAACGAAATTATTAGTGATATGCATATTATTAATCAATATGGGAAACTACTTTATGCAACAGATGGAGATAAAGTTGCTTTCCATCAAAAAACTCACTGTATTGCAATTTCTAATATTACTGAATTCAATCTTTTCAACCAAAAATGTTATACATTTCAAATCAAACTCTTTAATAAACTCACACCATACTACTACACTGCAAATATATATCTCAACAGTAATTATCTAGACTCATTACTTAAAAATAAGATGATAAAATATACACTTCTTTTTATTACTTATATAATAATATTTGTTATTTTATTATGGTTTATTGTTCAACAATTTATTATTTCACCATTAGAACAACTACGTCAATTTGCTTATTACTCTTCCAAGGTTCCAAAATCATTTCTTATTAAAGAGTTTGAGAGTATCCGTTACTCTCTAAAATTAACTTTTCAACGTCTTAAACAGGAACAAAAAGAACTATATAAACTCTCGACGCAAGATCCACTCAGTGGTCTTTACAATCGTCTAAGCTTAATAGAAAAAATGAATTGGCTTATTTCAAAATCAAAACGCTCACAAGCCCAATTTGTACTTCTTTTTTTAGACTTAGATAATTTTAAAAACATTAATGACTCACGCGGACATGAGTTTGGCGATAAAGTTCTAAAATATATTGCAAAGATTCTTATAGCATCAGTGCGTGAAAATGATATAGTCTCAAGACTAGGTGGTGATGAATTTGTAATTATACTCCCTGATATAGAAGATAATAAAGCGATTTTAGAAGTTATCAAACGTATTCAGATTGCATTAAAAGAACCTGTGGAATTTGAAAATTCTAAATACCATATTACTTGCAGTATAGGAATCGCTATTTATCCAAAAGACGGAAAGAGTGTTATAGACCTTTTAAAAAATGCAGATATTGCAATGTACAAGGCAAAAGCTCTTGGTAAAAATAACTTTCATTTTTTTACAGAAAATCTTAATGTAGAAGTCCAAGAAAAAATTAAAATTCAAAGACTTATGTACAATGCTTTTGAGAACAATCACTTTCAACTTTATTATCAACCAAAAGTAGATATCAAAACAAACAAGATTGTTGGATGTGAAGCCTTAATCCGTCTTATTGACCCCAAGCAAGGAGTTATTTCTCCAAATAAATTTATCTCTATAGCAGAAGAGAATAACTTTATCACTCCTCTTGGTGAATGGATTATGACAGAGGCAGTCCAACAAATTAAAAAATGGGAACTCACAGAGTTTAAACATATTCATATATCTATTAATGTTTCAGCCATACAATTTAAAGATCAAGATCTTCTGCAAAAATTTAGAAAAGCAATTCAAAATATTGATCCTTCTAAGCTTGATATTGAGCTAACCGAATCTGTTCTCATAAATAATTTTGCTAAAAAACTTCAAACTATTCAAGGTTTTAAAGAGTTAGGATTGACACTCTCTTTAGATGATTTTGGAACAGGGTATTCATCTCTTTCTTATCTTAAAAATATTCCCTTTGATACACTAAAAATTGACAAAAGCTTTATTGATGATTTAAAAAATAAAAAAGATCAATCTTTTATTAATATGATTATTACTATTGCTGATGAACTTGGATTACAAGTCATTGCAGAAGGCGTTGAGCATAAAGAACAACTAGAGTATCTTAAAAAAATAAATTGTGCTCAATATCAAGGATATTACTGTTCAAGACCACTGCCTGTCAAAGAGTTTGAAAAGCTTTTTAAAGAGCATAACTGTCCATAATCTTTCTATTACTAAAATTTGAGTATAATCGCTTTAAATTTTTTAAAGTGATTGTCTAATGATAAACTATGAGTCTATAAAACCGCTTTTATTTAAACTTCAACCTGAAACTGCACATCATGTAGCAGAGTGTGTACTCCGTTTACCAAATATCTGTCAGATTCCATTTAATCCATTCCTTGAGTCTCATTTCATAACGAATAATATACTTACACAAGAGATTTTTGGTCGTAAGTTTTATAACCCTGTAGGGCTTGGTGCAGGCTTTGATAAAAATGCGACAATGATTCGAGGTATTCAAATTCTTGGCTTTGGTTTTACTGAAATAGGTACTGTTACACCAAAACCACAACCTGGAAATCCAAAACCAAGAATGTTCCGACACATAGAAGAAGAGAGTATTCAAAATGCTATGGGATTTAATAATGATGGTGCATATAAAGTAATAAAACGTCTCAAAGAGCGCTATCCTTTTACAACACCTATCGGCATAAATATTGGTAAAAACAAAGTCACTCCCGAAATAGAAGCTATTAATGATTATACACATCTTATCAAAGCTTTTGATGGTTTAGGGGATTATTTTGTTATCAATATATCATCACCAAATACACCGGGTTTGCGTGACCTGCAAAATGAAGAATTCATTACAAAGCTTTTTGCTGAAGCAAAAGCACTTACAGATATGCCTATTCTTTTAAAAATAGCACCAGATATGACGCCTGAAGATGCTGTTGCTCTTACAACACTTGCCGTTGAAAAAGGAGCTGATGGTATCATCGCTACCAATACTACCATTGATTACTCTTTGGTAAAACATCCAAAAGAAATAGGCGGTATTAGCGGAGCGGTTTTAAAAGATAAAAGTTTTAAAATATTTGAAGCGATTGCAAAAGAGCTTTATGGGAAAACAACACTTATTTCTGTTGGTGGTATAGATTCAGCGAAAGAGGCTTACAAACGTATAAAAGCAGGTGCATCACTTGTTCAAATTCTTAGCGGTATTGTCTTTCATGGTCCAGATATGATTATGAATATCAATCGTGAACTCATAGAGCTCTTACGCGCTGACGGATATACAAATATTAGTGAAGCAATCGGGGCAGATAGAAAATAATGAAAATTGTAACAACTTTACTACTGAGTTCATCTTTGTTATTTGCATCATCATTTATCAACTACAAAGAAAATAAACAAAATAAACTACAAAAGAGCGAGATAAAAAAAATGCCTTCACCATTACCAGCTTATGAAACCAAAATCCTTAAGAACGGTCTACAAATTGTAGTTATTCCTCTTCATAATGAAACGAATGTTGTCTCAACAGATATCTTTTACAAAGTTGGAAGCCGTAATGAGATTATGGGAAAAACAGGAATTGCTCATATGCTTGAACATATGAATTTTAAAAGTACTAAAAACCTTAAAGCCGGTGAATTTGACAAGGAAGTTAAAAGTGTTGGTGGAGTTAATAATGCATCGACCAGCTTTGACTATACACACTACTTCATAAAATCATCAACACAAAACTTCAAAAAATCAATAGATCTTTTTGCTGAACTCATGCAAAATCTTAATTTAAAAGATGAAGAGTTCCAACCGGAACGTAATGTTGTTATGGAAGAGAGACGTTGGAGAACAGACAATAATCCTCTTGGATACCTCTACTTTAGACTCTTCAATAATGCCTACATCTATCATCCCTATCACTGGACACCTATTGGTTTTATTAATGATATAAAGACTTGGACAATAAAAGACATTAGAAGCTTTCATAAAACATACTATCAGCCACAAAATGCAATCTTGATGATAACTGGTGATATCAAACCACAAGAGGTATTTCATGAAGCTGAAGCTGCTTTTGGAGGTATTAAAAACAGTGGAAATATCCCAGAAGTAAAATTTATTGAACCAAAGCAAGATGGAGCAAAGAGAATTGTTATCCATAAAGAGAGTGAGGTTGAAATGATAGCTATTACATTTCATATACCGAACTTTCAAGATAAAGATCAGGTTACACTCAGTGTTATCTCAGAAATTCTCTATTCTGGAAAAAGTTCACGTCTCTATAAAGAACTTGTTGATAAAAAACGTCTTGTAAACTCTGTCTATGCATACAATATGGAGAATATAGATCCGGGGCTTTTTATCTTTATGGCAACATGTAATCCTGGTGTTAAAGCTGAAACAGTAGAAAAAGAACTGATAAAACAGATAAAAAGAATAAAGAACAAACCTGTAACCGAAGCAGAGCTTCAAAAAGTGAAGATCAACACAAAATCAGACTTTATATACTCATTGGAGAGTTCAAGTTCTGTTGCTAATCTTTATGGGAGTTACCTAGTTCGTGGAGATATCAAACCCCTCCAAAAATATGAAGAAAGAGTGAATAAAATAACAGCTAAAAAAGTACAAAAAGTTGCACAAAAATATTTCGATTTCAATAGTTCTACCACTGTGATACTCAAAAAATAATTTACATCTCAAACTCAGGGCGACCTAAATAGTAGCCCTGCAGATAATCAACACCAAGTTCAATTATAGTATCACACTCCTCTTTGGTTTCAATCTGTTCTGCAACTATTTTCATATTCATGCTTCTACCAAATTCTACGATAGCTTTTATAATATTATATGCTGCTCTATCTTTATCAACATTACGAACAATACTTCCATCGATTTTTAAGATATCAAGATCAAGATTTATTATATAACGAAAGTTTGCATATCCACTGCCAAAATCATCTAATGCAATATAGAAGCCTAACTTTTTTAATTTGAAAATACTCTGTGCTATTCTTTCAAAATCAGTAATCTCTTCATGTTCTAAAATTTCAATAGTTATACGATTTGCAAGAGTTTTTTTACCTTTAAAAGTCATATAAAGGAGCTTCATAATATCTTCATTAAAAATATCTTGAATATCCAAATTTAAAGAGAGATGGATATTTTTCTTGCTTTGTAATGTCTCGATCGCTTTTTGTAAAACAATTGCAGTAAGCGATATATAGACCTGAGTGTGTCTAATCGATGGTAAAAAATTATTTGGAGGAATTACTCTTCCATCTAGATTCATCATACGAAGAAGCATTTCATATTTTACAATTTGTCTACTCTGTGCATCATAAATAGGTTGAAAAGCACACTTGATACCATCTCTGTCTATAGCTAAACGAATATCACTTATTCGATTGGATGTTTCACTTTCATATTTATTGCTTTCATCAAATATCTCAACTCTGTTACGTCCTGCTGATTTTGCTATATAGAGCTGTTCGTCAGCAATTTTAATTGCCTCTTCAATATTTTTTGCACTATAGGGAAAAGGATTCACACCAATAGAGAGCGTCATTCTAATTTTATTATTATGAGTATAAATCTCATAATTCATCACTGCTTTTCTTATACGTTGAGCAATGGTCATAGGACCCTTTGACTCTTTTTTGTATATCAGTAGAATAAACTCTTCTCCACCAAAACGGATGAAGATATCTTCATGACGAATATTACGCTTTATTTCATTGACAACAGCGACTAAAACATCATCACCAACATCATGGCCAAAATTATCATTAATAAGTTTAAAATTATCCAAATCGATCATAATGAGATAATAATCTTGTAAAGATGTTGTTTCTAAGAACTCTGAAAGATATTGTCTATTATAAATTTTTGTTAAAGGATCGATAAAAGCTTTTTTTCTTGTCTTGTAATAAAGATACACCAAAATATAAGCTAAAAAAAGCATAATCAGCATAAACATGCTTATATATATAAATATTTTCTCTATAGGATTAAGAATTTGAACAATACGACTATAAACATCATAGGTAAAATCAGCTCCAATGACTGCTACAACTTTCTCTTTTATAACTACAGGATAAGCAATTGTAACCCATAAAGTCTCTAAAGAGTTTTGTTGTATTATTTGATACCTTTTTGTTTGGTATGCCTTTTGCCAGATATCAGATTCTGTATCAAATTTTTGATTTAAAAAAGCTTTTTCATCTAAATCCTGTGTTGTATCCAGTAAGTATCTATATTTTTCATCTTTATCTCTATAAAGCATATAAAGATATTTAACATCTTGTTCTTGAAGTAATGCCAAATCATTTTCAAGTTCCATCGCTATATCAGGATTTTTTAAAATAGACTGACATAATTTATCTCCATATTTTTCTCTAATAAAATAGGTATATTTCTCAAACATATCTATTTTTTGTTGGATCAAATGTGCTTTAATGACACGAAATACACTCTCTTTTGCTTGCATAAATTCAAAATAGATAAAGAATGAAGCAAATGTCACTAGTGGAAGGATGATGGCTAAAATAATAAAACTTTTACTTATTTTCATATTATCACGCATTATTTCTCAATATACTTATTAAAACTAACATCAAGTTTTATATGATTGAAATCCAGTCTTTGTTCATAAAAAAGGATATTGGGTCGTCCCTTCTGCCAAAAAAAAGCTCCTATAACTCTATTTTCATATAAATGTTGATACCTTGTTCCAAATAAGATCTTATTTTTACATGCTTCAGGAAGAGCTTTCAATGTTGAAAGTATGACAATATCTGCATCTTTACATCGAGCAACAATCTCTAACTTTCCAGGATAACTTTGTAATGCTTCATTTGATCTGTAAATATATACTTTTGGACTTTGCTTTTGCGTTATAGCCATAATGACCTTATTAAAGATGGCAGCTTCAAGCTGCATATCATTCGCATATATTCCAGTGCCAATAAGTAAGAAAAGTACAAGTAAATATCTCAAAACAAATACTCCATACTCAACATAAACTTTTGTTCAATCACTGGGACTTCCAACTGTTGTGGCATTGGAACAATATGATAATAATATTTACGAGTGAGACCACTTTTGAAAATATTTTCGCCCTTTAGACCAAAATGTAGATCAGGTGTTGCTCTATATTTTATACCTGCAGAATAATCATAACCAGTATCAAGATTTTCAAAACCACTATTTATAATCAACTCATTAAAGATATCAAATTTACCAACACTATTTAGCATACGTATCAAATAATTAATATGCGTATTATCTTCATAATAATCCGAACCTTTTAATTTTGCATAATCTATCTGTAATTCAAGTTTATCTTTAGTTCTAAAAAAATAAGTGAATTCTGCAGATGCAAGATATATATCCAAATCTTTTTTTGAATTTTGCATCACACCATGAGAATTTGGCATCAAAAATTTATTTGTTACACTATAACCTACTAAGAGCTTAGAGAGTGTCTGTTTAGTTTTGTAATTGATCTCTTGAGTAAAAGCGTTATATATCTCAGAATCAAGTTTAGGATTTCCTACTACAGGAGTTGCTGTCATAAATGGTTCGGGAATAAACTCTTGTCTTGATAAAAATGTTTTCGATGTCCATGCATCTTTTACATGAACATAAGAGAGTCTCAATTGAGGCATTGATTCATTTTTCATTCCCTTATTCCTTGCATAATACTGTTGCATAAGAGAAATACTCAAAAGATCATTTTGTGACAAGAAAAATGTATCTTCAAAAAAAATAGAATAAATATTTTCTTTATTATAGTTTTGAGGTATATTACTTGCAATACCGTTATAAGTAATATCATCAAATTTAAAATATTTATATCTATACTGTAAACCTAAAACAAGAGTATTGGTATTAAACTTAAACTCTTTTTTTCCAATAACAGTCAAAGTATCTGTTTTATAATTTTGATGTAAAGTAGTATATCCACCAAAAGCAGCAGCTAGAGGAGCCGGATATTGAGCTTGATAATCTCCAGAAGAATATATATAAGATGCATTAAAAGAGAGAGTTTTGTCTGCAGATTTAGCAGAAAAAGAAGCATTGATATAATTCCTATCCATATTTGCATTTTGCGGTACAGTATAAGGTAACATTCCCAAAAATGCATCATGCTTTACTTCTAAAGCATTGAGCTCAAGTTTATAATTATCTTGACTCAAAGAACCATAAAAGTGGTTTGTATGAAAATTTCTCTTGACTTCTTGATTATCAATATTGTAAACTTTTTTATCATCATCAGAATGATTTACATAAGCAAAATATGCCATATCATCTACATAACCAGAAGTATAAATATTTTCTTTATTTGAACTATGAGATGCAATAAGTCCTTTTATTCTACTTCCAGAGTCATGCTGTGCATTTTTACTGTATAGGCGGATAACAACTGTTGCAGGTTCAACACCAAATTCAAATGATGGAAATCCTTCATATATCTCTACATGATCGATAAAATCCATATCAATATTACCAAACATTAAAAAGCCACTACCGGTAATTGGTAATTCCAATTCATTGTCATTTAAATAAACTCTAACTGACTTTGAACTATACAAGACAGGATCAATATTGAGCATATCAGGTTCGCCAACCCGATTTTCCAAATAACGGAACAAACGGATTGATTTTAGTACATCTTTAAGTGTTTCTACCTGCATACGTTCTAAATCATCTCGAGTAAAGACTATAAGATGCCCTGCATTTTCATCTTTTGTTTTTTTAGAAAGTTCTGATTCAGCCTGATATTTTTCTAAAAGTAATGCTATCTCATTAGCTTCTAGAAGAGAAAAAGTACTTAAAAACAAAAAAAAGTATTTTAGTATATTTTTTTTCAAAATAAAAACCCCTTTTCCCTCTATTTTTCAAGGTTAGCATATCAAACTAAATAAATAATTCTTATATGTTTATAATATATTGTCGTACCATAATGCTTAAAAATACATTAAAAGCATTCACCATATGTTGATTCTGGACTTATTATAATATTTAAGAAAAATCACATAAAAAATTTAGAACTTTTTAGCTATAATTCGCACATCAATTTAAAGGGTAATGTTTAATGAATATCGTAACTGGTTCTTCAACCGCACTTATTACTCCATTTAAAAATGGAAAACTTGATGAAGCAAAATATGCACAACTCATCCAAAGACAGATAAAAAATGGTATGGATGCAGTTTGTCCTGTTGGAACAACGGGAGAGAGTGCAACACTGACACATGATGAGCACAAACGCTGTATAGAGATAGCTGTAGAGGTATGTAAAGGTACAACTACAAAGGTACTTGCAGGTGCTGGTAGTAATGCTACACATGAAGCTATCGAGATTGCAAAACACGCACAAGGTTGTGGTGTTGATGCTATCTTTTCTGTAAGTCCATACTATAACAAGCCATCACAAGAAGGACTCTACCAACATTATAAGGCTATTGCAGAAGCTGTAAGTGAACTTCCATTTATGCTTTACAATGTTCCGGGTCGTACAGGAGTCGATATTAGCGCTGATACTGCCATTCGTCTTTTTGATGATGTCAAAAATATTTACGGTATAAAAGAGGCAACGGGAAGTTTAGAGCGTACAGTAGAGCTTCTCTCACGCAGACCTGATTTTAAAGTCTTTTCTGGTGATGATGCTATTGATTACCCTATTTTGGCCAATGGTGGGGCTGGTGTTACTTCCGTTACATCAAACCTTATGCCAGATCTAAAATCTGAGCTTGTAAATAAAGCTCTCTCTGGTGACTTTGCAGGTGCAAAAGCGATCAATAACAAACTCTACCCTTTAAACTCAGTTATGTTTTGTGAAGCAAACCCTATCCCTGTAAAAGCTGCGATGTACATTGCAGGTCTTCTTGATACTTTAGAGTACAGACTTCCACTCGTAGCTCCAAGTGCAGCAAATATGAAAAAAATTGAAGAAGTAATGAAAAATTACGACATAAAAGGACTATAAAATGGCAGATTTTAAAGGAAAAACACTTTTTATCAGTGGTGGTACTCGTGGTATCGGTAAAGCGATCGTTTATGCTTTTGCAGAAGCAGGTGCTGATGTGGCATTTACATACGCTTCAAGTGCAGATACAGCAAATGAGATCATTGCAGATGTTGAGAAAAGATTCGGCATCAAAAGTCGTGCATACAAACTCAACATCTTAGAGCCAAACACATACAAAGATGTATTTAAAGAGTTTGATGAAGATTTCGATCAACTCAACTTCTTTATCTCAAATGCCATTATCTCTGGTCGTGCTGTAGTTGGTGGGTTTGGTCCTTTTATGCGTTTAAAACCTCGCGGACTTGACAACATCTGGACAGCAACTGTAGATGCTTTTGTTGTTGGTGCACAAGAGGCTGCAAAAAGAATAGAAAAAGTTGGTGGAGGAAGCATCATCTCTATGAGTTCAACTGGTAACTTGGTTTACACTCCAAACTATGCAGGACATGGTGCAAACAAAGCAGCAGTTGAAACGATGGTAAAATATGCCGCAGCAGAACTTGGGGAGAAAGGTATCCGAGTAAATGCAGTAAGTGGCGGGCCTATTGATACTGATGCACTCAAAGCATTCCCTAACTATGAAGAGGTAAAAGGTGAAGTTGTCAAACGTTCACCATTAAGTCGTATGGGTGAAGCTGAAGATTTAACAGGTGCATGTAAATTTTTATGTTCAAATGATTCTTCGTGGTTAACAGGTCAAACTATTGTAGTAGATGGTGGAACAACATTCCAGTAGATAAAAACGGGCACTTGCCCGCTTTTTTTAATTGTGTGTCGCTTTAGCAATCTTCTCTTGACACTCAAGGCATTTTTCTAATTTTTCAGCCTCTTTTTTTGTAATTGCATGATGCACTAAAGCATCACGAACAGACTCTTTTGTTAAGTAAACATGTTTCATAACTCTCTCCTTATCTGTTAATTTCTAATAAAATTATCACACAAATAAGTTAATATAAATTAAATGATAAGTTATAGTAATGATAAAACAATGAGTCGTTTATTGATAGAGAGGTCCTTAAACCCGTACTTTTGAGCAATCCAAAAAAATGTCTCCTGTGTATATAAAAAAACATGTGTTGGGTCATTTTTGTAGTACCATGAAGCAAAATCTATACTTTCATCATAAATATCTGTCATCAGATAGAGTCTTCCTTCCTCACGCAACATCTCACGCAGGAGACTAAACTCTTTTGCAGGATTGTAAAAATGCTCTATAACTTCACATGATGCTATGTAGTCATATTGCTGTTCTAAGAGTTTTGGATTATTATGAAAATAGGGATCATAATTTTCTATGTTGTAACCCTTCTCACGCAAAACAGTCGAGATAATTGCCGAGGTCCCTGCTCCAAAATCAAGCCCTTTGTCTTGCGGTGTAAAATCCTTTAAAATACCTTGCGTGATGGGTGAGACAAATTTTCTATAGCCACTATCTTCAGTATCGGTGTCATGGAGTTCATAACGTTCTATCTCCTCATCTGCTTTTGGCAGGTCATCTTTAATGACAAAGATAGCCTTACACTCAGGACATCTACAGTACTGCTGTCTGTCTTTAAAAAAATATGGACTTTTGGTATTACATAACGGACATCTTTCTTTCATGCCTAATCTTATCGTATCAACCATTGATAAGCAATAAAAAGATAAAATCCGATTACTATAAATAAGAAGGAATTTTTTTGTTAAATTTACCAAATTTTTTAGCATCACTGCGCATACTACTTGCACCTTTGATGTTTTGGGTTATACTCAATCCCAATTTTTTCACCTCACGCGGATTTGATATATCATGGAACTACTACTTTGCATCACTTCTTTTTGTCTTGGCAAGTGTAACAGACTTTTTTGATGGCTACATTGCACGACAATGGAATCAGATGACACTCTTAGGAGCGATTCTCGATCCTCTTGCAGATAAGATGCTCACACTTGCTGCATTTTTAGGGCTTATGATCGTTGGCGAAGCTTCTCCATGGGCAATTTATATCATCATAGTGCGTGAGCTCTTTATCACAGGTATTCGTACCGTTGCTGTAAGTGAAGGAGTAAGCGTCAAAGCCAGCTGGGCAGGAAAAGTAAAAACTGTAGCGCAGATGATAGCTATAGGCTTTTTACTTATGCGTTGGCCTTTTGGAGATGCACTGCTTTGGTTTGCAGTTTTTTTAACGGTCTATTCTGGACTTGAATATCTTTGGGGCTTTAGAAAAGCACTCTTAAAGGATGAGATCTAATGGGTTACTTAGTATCACTACTGGTCCTCTCCGGACTTATCTTCTTTCATGAACTTGGACACTACACTGCAGCACGCCTTATGGGTGTCTATGTAGAGGTCTTTAGTATCGGCTTTGGAAAGCGTCTGCTTACCTTTAGAGCCTTCTCTACAGAGTGGAGTATCTCTGCTATTCCGCTTGGTGGCTATGTACGTATGAAAGGCCAAGATGACTCTGATCCTACTAAAAAGAACTATGATGCAGACAGTTATAACTCCAAGTCACCCCTGCAACGTATCTTCATACTTTTGGCGGGACCTCTTGCAAACTTTGTTCTGGCATTTTTTCTCTACTTTGGAATTGCTATGGGGAATCCTTCTGTTTTAGCTCCGGTTGTAGGTGATGTTGTAAAGGACTCTCCTGCATTTGTAGCAGGGCTTGAGTCAAACGATACTATTTTATCTATAAACGGTGAGAAGATTAGTACATGGAAAGAGATGGCAGAGCTTATCAAAGCATCAAAAGGTGCCATAGCCTTAGAGGTAGATCGTAAGGGTTACCTTAAACTCTTAACACTCACACCAGAGCTCAAAGAGGCTAAAAATATGTATGGTGAAGATGTAAAACGTAAAATGATAGGTATCTCCTCCGCAGGTGTAATGAAAGAGCGTACAATGGACTTTTTTGAGAAGCTAAAATATGCAACAGATCAGACTGTTTTTGCCTCTACGATGATCTTTACCGGAGTCAAAAAACTTATCGTCGGTGATGTTCCGGCAAGTGAGATGGGTGGTGTGATATCTATCGTAAAACTTACATCTGATGCCAGTGATGCCGGTTGGATGAGTGTCTTTTTCTTTGCGGCACTTATCTCAGTAAATCTTGGTGTCTTAAACCTGCTTCCTATTCCAGCACTTGATGGTGGGCATATTATGTTTAACATTTATGAGCTGATATTTAGACGTGAGCCGAGCGAGAAGATACTTATCAACCTTACCATTGCCGGATGGGTGATTTTATTTGGACTAATGGGGCTTGGGCTCTTTAATGATATTAACAGACTAATGGGACAAGGATAGAAAATGAATGATATAGAGTACAAATTATACATCGATGATGTAATTCGCCGTGTTGAGACTGCACGCCTTAAAGTAAGTGATCACCACATAGTAAAGATCGTAGCAGTAAGCAAATACTCAACAAGTGATGAGATAAAAACACTCTACAAGATCGGTCAACGTGCTTTTGGAGAGAACAAGGTCCAAGACCTTGAAAAAAAAGCCCAGGAGCTTGAAGATCTGCCACTGGAGTGGCACTTCATAGGTAACTTACAAAAAAACAAGATAAACAAGCTTTTAGAGATAAATCCTTCACTCTTTCAAGGTCTTGATTCACTCGAACTTGCACATGAACTGCAAAAACGTCTGGCACTGCGTGAGATGCAACTTGATTGTCTACTACAGATAAACTCTGCTAAAGAGGAGTCTAAACATGGTGTTATGCCAGAAGATGCACTTGAAGTCTATAAAACAATTCAAAATGAGTGCCCAAATATC
>Ga0256828_1000410_pt1 | contig 29031 bp, 29 predicted proteins | sample CV88metaG_FD_185993 | JGI IMG/M metagenome (GOLD analysis project Ga0256828, IMG submission 185993) | Hydrothermal vent microbial communities from East Pacific Rise, Pacific Ocean - CV88 | ecosystem: Environmental > Aquatic > Marine > Hydrothermal vents | place: Pacific Ocean: East Pacific Rise...
TTTTCTTCTACAAGATAGGTACCCTCTTGATCCATCACAAGTCTCAAATGGATAAACAGTAGCATAAACCCAGTAGTATCCACCATTTTTAGTAGCATTTTTTACATATCCAGACCAAACTTTACCACTTTTTACTGTATCCCAAAGTGATTTAAATGCAGCTTTTGGCATATCTGGGTGTCTAACTATATTGTGTGGATGTCCAACTAACTCATCTAAGTTATATCCTGCAATTTTACAAAAATCATCATTTGCAAAAGTTATAACACCTTTAGCATCTGTTTCACTTACTAAAAAAGCATAATCATCTAGTACTGTTTCATTCATCTATTTATCCTTTTATCTTAGTTAAATTTTTTCTCAGAGGCATCTGTTACTAATGTATTTGCCATATCACTAACCTCAGATGCTATTTGTGCTACACTTGAAGCTTCATGTGCATTCTCTTGTGTTGCTCTATCTAATATAGTTATAGCATCATTTATCTGCTCTATACCTGTCATCTGCTCTTTTGAAGCTACACTTACATCTTGGATAATTTTTATAGTCTCTATTGCATTTTCATTTAGAGTTTCATACCCTTTTATCATATCATCAGATACTTTTTTACCCTCAGTTGTTTTTACACTTGCATTCTCAACTAATGCTTTTATCTCATTTGCTGCTTCTGCTGATCTATTTGCAAGGTTTCTTACCTCTTGAGCAACTACAGCAAAACCTTTACCAGCTTCACCAGCAGTCGCAGCTTCAACAGCAGCATTTAGAGAAAGTATATTTGTTTGAAATGCAATTTGATCAATAACGGTGATAGATTCTATTATCGCACTTACTTGCTCATTTATACTATCCATTGCACCAGATGTTTGAGCTGCTAGGGTCATTCCACTAGATACAGCATCTTGAACTTTTTTACCTAAAGATGACATCTTTATAGTATTTTCTGCATTGTTTCTAGTGATATTTGTTATCTCTTCAACAGCTGCTGCTGTTTCCTCAAGTGATGCAGCTTGTTGGTTTGCTTTTGTTGCTAAATTATTTACAGACTGTGTCATAGTCTCAGAATTTGATTCTAGGTGTTTACCATTTTCTAAGTTTTGTTTTGCACTTTGAGATAATGCATCTCCTAAAGTATTTATGCTTTTCATAACAGCTAGCATATCCTCTTTTAAGCTAGGGTGGATATGCACTTGATTTCTAAAGTCACCGTTAGAATACTCTTCAACTACTTTTCTAAGCTGGCTCATATCTCTATCCATAGCATCTATCATCTTATTTATTGTTAAAGATAGTGTCATGATCATTGGATTTGATGTTTTAGCTTTAATTCTACATTTGTAGATACCTTGCTCTACTTTATCACTTGTGATTGTTATCTCACCCATAACTTGCATATCTTCTTTTAGCTTTTTATCTTGAGTAAGAGCAATCTCATTTAATCTATTTAACAATTGTCCCATCTCATCATTTGTTTCTAAATGCACAGGTTTAAATTGATTTGTTTTAAATGATATAAAGTCTAAAAATCTATCAAGAGATTCATTAAATACCTTTAATTCTTTATCAAGCGTAGATTTTATAATACTATATACAAGATACATCATTAAAAGTACAATAAATACAGTCATAGCAGACATCATATATATAAGATATTTTGTAGAATTTATAGCAGCATCAATATCTGATATATGTTTAGATAAAACAAACATACCAACTCTATTTCCTGATACATCTTTTATAGGTGCTGTTGCAAATATTCTATTATCACTAACAACATAGTTGTTTTTAATAAGCTTATCAAAATCTAAGCTCTTTACTTTATCAACAAAATCAGATGATATTGTTGATTGAGACATATAATAGTTTTTAATCTTAGATTCAGATGTTAAGGAATCGCCTCTTTTATATTTTTCATCCATAAGTATTAGCACATCTGTTTTTAATTTTGATAAAAATTTAACAACACTATTTAATCCATGTATAACTTCTACCGATCCTATATAGTTATTGTTCTTATCAAAAATAGGTGCTAATCCCCTTACAACTAATCCAGCTCTTCCAACTTCAATAGCATATAGTGGTTTTTGAGTAGATTTAACTTTTAATATTGTCTTTCTAAATGAACTTAAGTCATCTCCAAACTTATCTGATTTCCAAGATCGTACAAAAGATTTTATATCTTTAGTATGCACATGTATCTTTACATGCTTAAATGGTGTTCCCTCTTTAAAAGTTTTAGTAAGCTTATTTAGATTTTTGATAATTTTAGATCGATTATTATTGACTAAACCTTCTATTATTATATCATCATTTGCTATGGCAATAGCTGTAGACATAGCTATTTTACCTTTTGCCATCTCTTTGGCTTTTGCAACAGTAATTAAACTTTTTGATGTAGAATTATAAACAGCTTTTGTTGCAATATTTAATTCGTAAGTTATAAAAATAGTAACAAAAACAAAAATAACAGCGACAAAATATAATAACCGTTTATTTACTTTTGTGGCTATTGTTGTTTTTTTCATATTATGCTCCCTAATTTAACTAGCTAATTTTATCAATTATTAACTTTGATATAACTTTACAATTTACTATTGTAGTAGAACTTTGTAATGATATTGTATCTTCAACATTTAGTTGCTCAATATCAATTATACTATTTTCTTTAGTTACTTGAACAAAACCTTTTTTATCTTTTTTATTTGGATGGTTAAGTTCAAAACTATTTTTAATACTATTTATTTTATCTTGCTCTACTTGTAATTTATGAGTAAAACTATTTATAAATTGTTGTTTAAGTTGAGATATTGAACTTTGTACTAGATCAAATTTTCTCTCTAGTGAGTGTTGTTCAAAACTAGATTTTAGATATAGTAGATTTTGCTCTTTTGAAGACAATATTGTTTTATATTTTTGAGTCATATCATCACTTAAGCTATCAAGGTATAGTCTTAGATCATCAATATTTGGTGTAGAGATCTCTATAGCATTAGATGGTGTACTAGCTCTTAGATCCGCAACAAAATCAGATATAACAAAGTCAGATTCATGTCCTACTGCACTAATTATAGGTATAGATGCCTCAAAAATCGCATCTGCTACTATCTCTTCATTGAAAGCCCAAAGATCCTCTATACCTCCACCACCTCTACCAACTATTAGGATAGATTTAGTATCGTTTTTTGTAATATTATCCACTATTTTGATATTTTCTACAATATTATATTTTGCATTTTCACCTTGTACTAGTGTAGGTAGAAGTATCATTTTTGCTAATGGATAACGAACAGATAATATCTTTTTCATATCCTCTATTGCTGCACCTGTATTTGATGTTACTATATATATTTTATCTGGAAATTGTGGTAAAGGTTTTTTTATATTTTTATCAAAATAACCTTTTATCTGTAGCTTCGTTTTTAATTGCTCATAAGCTAAAGCTAAAGCCCCAACACCACTTGGTTCTATCCTTTGAGCTATTAGTTGATAGCTTCCTCTTGGTGCATAAACAGTTAGGTTTCCAGATATATTGATCTTTTGACCAACTTCAAGATGAAATTTTAAGTATTGGGCATTTCCTCTAAACATCACACAAGATATGGTTGATTTTTTATCTTTGATACTAAAGTAAATATGTCCAGAGTTATGGTGTGTAAGATTAGATATTTCACCCTCAACATAGATAGATGAGAATGTAGTATCTATTACAGATTTTATCTGTTCATTTAGTTCTGATACAGTTATTGGTGTGTTCATTAAATCTTTCTAGCGATAAATGTTGTACTCATATCTAGTGAGTAACCTTTTACAAATATAGGTTCAAGTCCAGCCTCTTTTAGCTCTTCACACATCTGTTTTGTAGTGATAAATGCTTCAATAGATTCAGGTAGGTATGTATATGCATCTTTATTTTTAGATATAAGTCCACCAATATGTGGCATAAGATTGTTCATATAAAATTTTGTCAATTTTGCTGGCAGATCATTTTTGTCATTTTTAGTAAACTCTAATATTACACAAAGTCCACCTTTTTTTAGAACTCTTGCAAACTCTGCTAAACCCTCTTTTCTTTTTACAACATTTCTTATCCCATAAGAGATAGAGATAAAATCGGCTGTTTCATCCTCCAATGGCATAGATTCAGCACCAGCTTCTATAAATGTTCTATGTGGTATTTTGGTTTTTCCAACCTCCATCATACCTACACTTGGATCTACCCCTATTATCTCATCTACAATTATCCCATTTGATATTGCAACATTTTCCCAATCTATCATAAGGTCACCAGTACCACAAGCAACATCTACAATACGATCTATATGAGTTTTACCATAAAAATTATAAGCCATATTACAAGCTTTTTTTCTCCATAGTTTATCTATACCCATACTTAAAACTCTATTTGCTAAATCGTAAGTTTTAGCAATATCGTTAAACATTTTTATTATATCTTCTTGTTTTTCGCTATTTTCGCTCATATAGTTTGTTTACCTTAAAATAAATATTTTGATACTACTAATCCTAGTATAAAGCCTATATTTAGAGAAACTATAATTTTCATCATAGTTAATCTTTTATCATAAATAGGGATATAGTGTAGTATATTTTGTTGTTTTGCTAAAGTAGCATCAAAGTTTTTAGATGCTAACTCTATCTTTTTTAGTGTTTGTGATAGTGTTAATTCAGCAAGTTCGATTCTCTCCGTAAGCTCCTTAGCTTGCTTAAAACTCATATCACTCATTATTTAATTTTGATCCATTGATCCAATGTACAAAAAATACCATTTAAAGTACCTAGTACATAATCTTTTGCTTCTGTTTGAAGTCTTCTAAAAAATAGATATTTTCTAGCTGCTTCTATATCACCAGCCTCTTTAGCTTGAACAGCTTTTGCTGCAAAGTCTGTGTTGTTGTGTGCCATCTCCCAAACTGTAGATCCTAAATATCTACTCATAGTGATAACCTTATCATTTTTTACTGCAAAATATCTAGGATCTTTTACAAAATCCTTAATAGTTGAATCAGACCCTAGGTACTTGTGACCAAAAAAGTTTATAAATTGTTCCTCTAGATAATCTGGTTCATTGGAGATAGCTCTATTTAGTGCAAAAAATAGATTGTCTGTAGAGTTACTCTCTATTTTTCTAAGTTTTTTCATAGTAGCGATTGCATTTTTACCATCAAGCTCACCATCACCCATAGGGATGATCCACTTTACATTTCCAAATGTTCCAACTTTTACTATCTCATCTAGTACTAGAGATGATGTTTTATTTCCACCAACATCAACTATCACCTCATGATTATCATCCATTAGGATCATCTCATCTAGTTCTGTTAGTTTATTTGTAGATAACATTTTTTTATTTACAATCTCTGTTCGTGTAAAACTTTGAGAGTCGTTGTTTTCATCATCTATCTCAATATATGTTATTTTCTTACCATGTTTTTTATATAAATATGGTGCAATAACTTGCATAGCAACTGTCGATTTACCAACACCACCTTTTGTTTGTGGAATAATTATCATACTTCTATCCTCAATTTACTTAGTGTAATTATTATAGCTCATAATAAATTAAACTTCTATAAACCCTTTATTCAAAGGGTTTAGTATTGTATGATTACTCTTGTTCTTGAGTTGGTGTTTCACCTTTTAGTTCAGCTATTTTTTTATCTATTAGCTCTAGTGTTCTATCTTGTGTTTTGTAAGATATTTCAGGTAGCTCTCCACCCCACATAGTTTCGGCATCTTCAAATCCTTGAACTACACCCTCTCTTGTTTTTTCAAGGCTATCAATATCACCATCTGCTAAATTTATAGCAAAATTAGCAACTCTTTGTGCAGTTTTTTCAACTCCAAAATATCCATCTTCACCTACAAGATCACTTGCTTCTTGGGGGCTTAATTCAGATATTGGTTTTCCTGTGTATCCTGTATTTTCTAACTTGAAATCATCTGATATAGCTTTTCCAGATAAAAAATCGATAATAGTTTTTTGTGCATCAGTATTTTGCTTTGTCTCTTCACCTGAGTCCATAGCCATTAGTATCACTTGAGCATTCATAGATATAGATACCTCTACTGCGGATTTTTCCATCTGCTCTTCAAGAGTTAACTCTTTTTCTTGAGGTTTCTCTTCCTCTTTTGCTATTTTTTGATTTATAGAATTGTCTGATAAATTTTTTGTTCCGTAGTTTTGTGTTGAAATATCCATTGTTTATCCTTATATTAACTTTATTTTATAGTATACACCAATTAAAATAAAGTTAATATTAAGAATTGTAAGTTATATGGAATACTAACTATCTTTCCCTATAAACTCTTTTTCATTTACATTTTCAACAATCATTTTTGCTAGTTTATCAGTTTGTATCGCAACATCATTTGTTTGTGCGGCAACTATAGCATTTTGTTGAGTTTGGGTATCTAAACTACCCATAGTATTATTTATTTGTTCCATACCAGATTGTTGCTCTTTTGATGCTGTTTCAACATCTTTGATTAGATTGATTGTTTGGTATATATTTTCATTTAATTTTGTATACCCCTCTATCATATCATCAGCAATTATTTTACCTTCATTTGCTCTCTCTTTAGCTTTTTCAACAATAAGTTTTATCTCATTTGCAGCATCTGCAGATCTACTTGCAAGGTTTCTTACCTCTTGAGCAACTACAGCAAAACCTTTACCAGCTTCACCAGCAGTAGCAGCTTCAACAGCAGCATTTAGACTTAAAATATTTGTTTGAAATGATATCTGATCAATTACCATAATAGCATCACTAATTAGATCTACCTCAGTGTTTATTTTATCCATAGATGTTAGTGTTTTGTTTGCTAACTCTTGTCCTGCATCAGTAGATTGTGTAACCTCTTTTGCATAGTTTGACATCTGAATCACATTAGATACATTTGATCTAATATTAGATGTTATCTCCTCAACAGCAGCAGTTGCTTCCTCTAAAGCAGCAGCAGCTTCTGTTGAATTTCTACTTAATTTATCAACATTTTGTAATAGGATATTTGAATTCTCTTCTAGTGTCCGACCATTATGTTTATTTTCTACAAGCATACTTGTAATTGCATCAACTAAACCATTTACACCATCTACAAGCTCTTTTGTTTCTCCACCAATTCTCTTATCTAACATAATTTTTTCTCTAAAATCATATTGAGAGTATTTACTTAGTCCATTAAGTATTTGTCTCATAATTTTAGATTGTACATCAAGCATACTATTAATAGTAGATGCTAAAGTTTGAATTTGAGAGTTTGAAGCATTAGTTTGAACTCTACAATTATAATAACCTTGTTGCATCTTATTTAGAGTAAGTATAGCTTCACCAACACATAGCATATCATTTTCTATATCATCATTAATTTTATCTATACTATTATTTACCCTTCTTGCCACCATACCTAACTCATCTTCACTATCAAGATCAATTTTCTCTATCACATTATGCTCTTTATTTAAGAACATTAAAAATTGATCAATTCCAAAGCTTATTTTGTTTATTGAATCATTTAGGTTATTACTAATGATGTATGCAATATATCCTGTGATTAAAATATTTACAATTACAAATAAGATATACATATATAACGAATTTGTTTTTTCATCTAATTTTAAATTTGATTTATCAAGTAGCTCTTTACTAAGATAATCATCAATTTTCTTTAACAAATTAATTTTTTGTGTAATTGTATCAAACCAATATGTTGAATCTACATTAAATCCACCAATAGTTTGTGCATCAAATGCTATTTTTCTTAATCTATTAACTTCATCTACATATTTACCACTAACTGTTTTTCTATAGTAATCTTTTACATATGGTTTAGTAGCTTTTTCAAAACTGTTAAGGTATCCATCTTGCTCTGTTACAAGTGAAGTAAATTTCTCTTTCATACCTGGTAAGAATTTATTTCTTGCAAAACTGTTCGCCATAACAGCTCTCTCTATCCCACCTCGCTCTTTTGCCATCATAAAGTTGTACCATGCTAGTAAATTTCTAGCTTCATCTGGTGTTGTTGCTATTTGAGATATATTACTAATAGTATCTAAAAATATACTATTCATATTTGTATAGAATGATATAGCATCAGCTGTTTTTATTGTTAGATTATCTACTTGTGCTCTTATTTGTTTTAATTCTTCAAGTCTATTTAAAACTGTTTTTAATGACTTTTTAGATTTTGGATTGCATACAGATAATCCAATAGTAGCAATCAGATCTTTTAATTTTGCCAACTTTTGATCTGTTTTTATTCTTTGAGATGGTAGCTTATCTTTAAACTTTTCACCTTTACTTCCTAAAAATCCTGCAGTGATCCCTCTCTCTTTTTGAGTTTCATGAAGAAGCTCACTTAAAGCGATAGCAATCTTAATACTTTTTTTAAGCATAGGGTCTGTTATGTTTAGATTTTTAATAATATAATCTTCAGTTTTTTTATATAAACCTAATTTTTTTGTAATTGTATCATACCAATATGTAGGATCAACACCAAATCCACCTACCTCTTTAGCATCTGATAAGATTTTTCTCATTCTGTTTACTTCATCTACACTTCTACCTTGTAGTGTTTGATTTTTAAAGATTTTAGCTTCATTAGATGTAAGTGTGATAAAACTATCCATATACGATTCTTGTTCTGCAACAAGTGAAGCAAGTTTTGCTTTTGCACCTTTTGCAAATTTATCGTTTGCAAATGTAGCACTTCCTATTGCTCTTTCTATCCCTGCTCTCTCTTTTGATTGAAGAAAGTTATAATATGCTAAGATTCCATATGTAAGTTCAGAGTCATTTGATAGCTGAGATGTTTTAGCAATAAAGTTTAAAAATTTAGCATGCATATTGGTGTAGTAACTAATAGCTTTTCCACTATCTATACTCAATGCTTGTACTTGTGATCTAATATTTTCAATTTTATCCAACTCTCTCATAGCAACATTAAAAAACTTATCTGTACCACGTACTAAAAGTTCTTCAACATTTGATTGTTTGATAAAGTCTTTTAGTTCTTTAATTCTTACATCAGATTGTTCTATTTGTGTTTTTAATTTTGAACCAAATTTTTTACCATTTGATCCTAAAAATCCAGCTGTAGCACCTCTCTCTTTTTGAGTTTCATGTATAAGCTTAGATATTTTTACATTTAATTCAACAATTACATTTAGATCTTCATAGCTATTTTTAGAAGATATAACCTCAAAGATTAGTAGTGTAGCCATCATAATGATTGTTGTCAGTGGAACTAGCACTGAGATCATTAGTTTATTTTTAATTTTTAAATTTTTAATCATAATTCTAAAATCCTATTTCATAGTAGCATATAATGCTTCATATTTTTCTGTTTCTAATTTTGATATTCTTCTTCTACAAGATATATATCCTTTACTGCCATCACACGATACAAATGGATAAATAGTAGCAAATACCCAATAAAATTTGCCAGATTTTGATCTGTTTTTTACAAACCCTCTCCATTTTTTTCCAGATTTTATAGTATCCCATAGATCTTTAAAAGCAGCAGCTGGCATATCTGGGTGTCTTACAATATTGTGTGGTTGACCAAGCAACTCATCTAGTTCATATTCTGCATATTTACAATACTCATCATTGGCAAATTTGATTTTACCTTTTTCATCAGTTTCTGATACCAAAAAAGCTTTGTTATCTAGGATTATCTCTTCCCCACGTATCTCTAACATAAAATCTCCTTGTCTATATGCGAAATAATATGATATTTTAACTTAATATTAAGTTAGTTTTTTTAAATATTATTTATTTAAGCTTGAGTATTAAATTTATATGATAAAATTCAGAATGTAATATATAATTCTCTTATAATTATTAGAATTATTATTTATAAAGGAAAAATATGTTTACCAATATGTCAATTAAATCAAAATTATTAACAATAATACTAGGATCTGTAATTATTGTTGCGGTGCTTGTCTCAATCCAATCAATTTTAACTATTAAAAGTGTATCTGAAACAAATATTCAAAAATACAAGGAAGATGCCTATAAGCAGAAAGAAGATGAACTAAAAAATTATGTTTCTATTGCATTTAGTACTGTTGAAGCTTATTATAAAAGAAGTTCTCAAGATAAGATTAAGCAAGAGGTAGAAAAAAATTTAAAAGAGAGATCATCTCAACTTTTCAATGTAATAAATAATATATATAATGAGCAAAAAAATAAATTATCAAAAGATGAATTAAAAAGTAGAATTATAAATATAGTTAAAAATAGTAGATATGGAAAGCATGGTTATTTTTGGATAAACGATTTCAATGCAGTAATTGTAATGCACCCTTTAAAAAAGTCCCTAATAGGAAAAAGTAAAAAAGGTGTAAAACATTGGGATGAATTTGTAGAGAAGGGTAAAATTGGTGAGGGGTTTGTATCTTATACTCAAAATCTTCATGGTAAAAAATTACCTAAAATATCTTATGTTAAAACATTTAAACCTTATGGATGGATCATAGGTACAGGTGCATATATAGAAGATGTAACAGAGCAACTAAAAACTGAAGCTTTAGATGCAATTTCTAAACTTAGATTTGGAAAAACAGGTTATTTTTGGATAAATAATTCAGAGCCAAGAATGTTGATGCACCCAATTAAGCCATCATTAAATGGTAAAGATCTATCAAATATCAAAGATCCAAATGGTAAGTATCTTTTTAATGAGATGGTAAAAGTTGCAAATGATTCACCTACGGGTGGTTTTGTTAGGTACTTTTGGGCAAAACCTGGTAAAGATACTCCTCAACAAAAAATATCATATGTGAAAAAATTTCAACCATGGGATTGGATCATAGGGACTGGTGCATATACCGATAGTATTGATGATAAAGTGGCACATATGAGAAAGCTTACATCGGATAATATCAATAATGTAATTGTAAAATTATTAATAGAGATTATAGTAATTGTTCTTATAATAATTATTATCAATAGTATGCTAGTAAATAAAACTATAGTAAAACCTATAGAGGAGTTTGAGTTTGGATTGTTAAATTTCTTTAAATATTTAAATAGAGAAGCTTCAACAGTAGAGTTATTGGAAGATAAAGCAAATGATGAGATAGGTGTTATGTCTACAGTTGTAAATGAACATATTGTAAAAGCACAAAATGCGATTGATGAAGAGAGGCAAGTAATAGACGATACTATTAAACTTTTAGCTGAGTTTGAGCATGGTGATCTTTCACAAAGAGTTAAAACTATTAGTTCAAATCCTGCATTAAGAGAGCTTACTCAACTGTTAAATCAAATGGGTGAAACTATAGAGAGAAATATAGATAATGTTTTAAAAATTTTAAAAGAGTATTCAAATAATAACTATCTACATAAAGTACCTACGGATGGTACTAAAGAGCATCTTTTAGAGTTAGCTGAGGGTGTAAATAGACTAGGAGATGCTATAACACAGATGTTGATAGAAAATAAACAAAATGGATTGACACTAGATCAAAGTAGTGCAATATTATTAAGAAATGTAAATCAATTAAACAACAACTCAAATGAGGCAGCGGCATCTTTAGAGGAGACAGCAGCAGCACTAGAAGAGGTAACAACAAATATCTCAAATACTACAGAAAATATTATAAAAATGGCAGATTATGCTACCTCATTGGATCGATCATCAAATGAGGGTAATGATCTAGCAAATGAAACTACAGTTGCTATGAATGATATTGATAATGAAGTAAATGCGATCCATGAAGCTATAACAGTTATAGATCAAATAGCATTTCAAACAAATATTTTAAGTCTAAATGCTGCTGTTGAAGCTGCAACTGCAGGAGAAGCTGGTAAAGGGTTTGCAGTAGTTGCACAAGAGGTAAGAAATCTAGCAAGTAGATCTGCTGAAGCTGCAAATGAGATTAAAACTTTAGTGCAAAATGCAACAGATAAAGCAAACAATGGTAAAGTGATAGCCCATAAGATGATAGAGGGTTATAAAGGTTTAAATCAAAATATAGAAAATACAATAGAGCTTATAACAGATGTAGAAAAAGCAAGTAAAAATCAATTGCATGGAATTGAGCAGATCAATGATGCAATTAGTAATCTAGATAAGCAAACACAACAAAATGCTTCAATAGCATCAGAAACATATAATATAGCAGTACAAACAGATAATATTGCGAAATTTGTTGTTTCAAATGTAGATAAAAAAGAGTTTCTAGGTAAAGATAGTGTAAAAGCTAATAATGTCTAATAATAGTACTAAAATTATATCTACGGCTGATGGCTCAAATACACTTTACAATAAAGAGTTTGATCAATGTTACCATAGTACAAAAGAGGGGGCTTTAAATGAGTCCCTTAGTAAACATATAATCCCTGCATTAAACTACCATAAAGATAAAAAAGAGTTAAATATATTAGATATATGTTTTGGTCTAGGGTATAATACTATAGCTACAATATACTATATAGTTAAGAATAATCTAAATATTAAATTAAATATATATTCTCCAGAATTTGATAAAGATCTATTAATCTCTTTACAAAATTTTAAATACCCAAAAGAGTTTGATAATTTTAAAAATATTATAGATACACTTTCAAAAGAGCTTTTTTACAAAGATGAAAAAATATCTATAAGTATCTATAATGGCGATGCAAGAGAATATATAAAAAAACTAGATGTTAAGTTTGATATAGTTTATCAAGATGCATTTAGTAGTGATGTAAATAGATCTCTTTGGACTCAAGAGTATTTTTATGATATAAGCCTACTTTTAAAAAATGATGCAATAATTACAACTTATTCTATAGCTACACCTATTAGATTATCTATGTACAATAATGGTATAAGTATATATGAATATAAACCAGAGAATTCAAATAGAATAACCATAGGTCTAAATAGAAAAGATATTTATAAAAACAAAGATTATAAATATATAGATATGGAACTTAAACAACAAAGAAATAAAACAGCAAAAGCACTAAAGGATTAAAGAGTATGTTTGATGAACAACCAATAAAAATATTTAGAGTTACAACAAAAGAGATCATAAAAAGATTATCCTCTATAAAAGATTGTGATATAAAAGATTTTAAAGATGAAGTTATAGACAAATTTGATGGATATAATTACGATGGTGAAGAGGAGCTTATAGGTTACGAATCTTGGGTCGATATATCTAATAATGGAGAGTATAAATTAAATATAAAAATAGATCATGAAGATGCTTATGAGTTTACTTTACACACAAAAGTTGAAGATAATAAGGCAACTATAACTAATGTTTTATAATACTGACTATTGGTCAGTATTATTTTTTTCATAATAAAAAATAATGTAAAATTAAGCTGAAATTAACTTTTATTCCATTAAACTTACTTATAACAAATCATTAGTTTAACTAATAATTGGTAATTATAAATATTATAAGAAGGAATTAATATGGCAAGATTAGTTGTATTAGGTGGTGGTGTTGCTGGACATACTACTGCTACATTTGCAAGAAAATGGTTAGGAAGTGAGCATGAGGTTGTTGTAGTAACTCCAAATGCTAAATGGAACTGGATCCCATCAAATATTTGGGTAGGTGTTGGACAAATGTCAAAAGAGGAAGTTACTTTTGATCTTGATCCTGTATATAAAAAAGCTGGTATAACATACAAGCAAGCAAAAGCTGTATCTATCAACCCTGAAGGTAAAGAGGGAAGTGATAAACCATTTATCACTATGGAGCATACATCAAAAGCTAAAATGGGTCAAACTGAAGAGTTAGAGTATGATTATCTAGTAAATGCTACTGGTCCTAAACTAAACTTCGATGCAACTCCAGGTCTTGGTGATGGAAATGGTCAAATGGGAAGCCATACAGTTTCTGTTTGTACTGCTGATCATGCTGTTCATGCTTCACATGAACTTGAAAAGATTTTCGAAAAAGCTAAAAAAGGTGAGAAACAAAAGCTACTAATTGGTACAGGTCACGGTATGTGTACATGTCAAGGTGCTGCTTTTGAGTATATTTTCAATATTGAACATGAAGCTAAAAAAGCTGGTGTAAGAGATATGCTAGAGATCAAATGGATCTCAAATGAGTCATTTTTAGGTGACTTTGGTATGGGTGGACTTCATATGAAAGTTGGAGGATATGTAGTATCTTCTAAACTATTTGCTGAATCACTTTATGCTGAAAGAGATATTGAGTGGTTAATTGGTGCTCATGTAAATAAAGTAGAGCAAGGTAAACTTGAGTATGAACTACTTGATGGTACTATAGGTGAAGAGAACTTTGACTTTGCTATGCTTATCCCACCATTTGCTGGTGTTGGATTAAAAGCTTATAATAAAGCTGGTGAAGATATAACATCTACAGTATTTGCTCCAAATGGATTTATGAAAGTTGATGCAGATTATACAGCTAAACCATACGAAGAGTGGAAAGCATCTGATTGGCCAAAAACATACCAAAATCCTACATACAAAAATATGTTTGCTGCTGGTATCGCTTTTGCACCACCACATCTTATCTCTAAACCAGCTAAGTCTGTAAATGGTACACCTATTAACCCTACACCACCTAGAACTGGTATGCCTTCTGGTATCATTGGTAAGGCTGTAGCTCATAGTGTTTGTGATCTTATGACTAAAGGTGAGGGTGCTCACTTACATGAGGCTAGTATGGCTGATATGGGTGCAGCTTGTGTTGCATCTGCAGGTAAAGGTCTATTTAGTGGTACAGCTGCAGCGATGACTGTTTATCCTGTTGTTCCAGATTTTGAAAAATACCCAGGAACTGGTAGAGATACTGAGTATACATTTGGTGAGATTGGTCTTGCTGGTCACTGGATTAAGCATACATTACATCACCTATTTATCTGGAAAGCGAAGCTTAAGCCAGGTTGGACTCTAATCCCTGAATAATAGTTAAGAGTGTACACTATTTCTTCGTTAAGTCTTTGCTCGATTACTTTAGAGTAAACTTCGCAAAGACTTGCCTTGAACTAGCACACAATTTTAACTATTTGGAAAATAATTAACAATAAATTAAAAAGGAAAAACTATGAAAAAAGAAGAAGTAAACTTCGCAAAAAGTGAAGCATTTAATTTAACTATGATACCAGGTAAGTTTGCAAAATCTATGAGAACTTGTGTTATATGGCAGTTTGTAAGATTTTGTATAATAAATCTGAAAATGCTAGTAGTTGTTAGTAAAAGTCACTAGTAATTAAAATATCAAAGAGGGATAATAGCTTATTATGCTATTATCCTTTTTTAGTTTAAAAAATGGGAGAATTTATGGAAGATAATAATAAAACTAGTAAATATTGGAATCCAATATATGCAGGTATTATTCTAGGTATCGCACTATTTATTAGCTTTATGATAGCTGGTCAAGGTATGGGAGCAAGTGGTGCATTTGCAAGAGCAACTGCTCAACTTACATATCTATATGATAGTGCATTTGCTGCAAATGGTTATGCCGCAGGGTATCTAAAACATGGTGATGCACTAGCAAACTGGACAGTAGTTGAAGTGTTTGGTATATTCTTAGGTGGATATATAAGTGCTGCATTTGCAGGACGGATTAAACAAAGCATAGATAGAGGTGAAGATTATTCTGCTTTTAAAAGACTTTTTTGGGCTTTTTTAGGTGGAGTTATAATTGCAGTTGCAACAAGATTTGCAAGAGGTTGTACAAGTGGTCAAGCCCTAGATGGTGCATCTACTTTTAGTGTAGGAGCATGGATCTTTATGCTAGCTGCATTTGGAGCTGGATTTTTCTTTGCAAACTTCTTCAAAGCTCAATGGAAAGGTGTAAACTAGATGGAAACTCTATATCCGTTATATACAACTGGAGCTTTAGATGGTAATGAAAACTACTTTTATGCACTACTTATTGGTTTAATGTTTGGTGTTATTATGGAGAGAGCTGGTTTTGGTACATCAAAACATATAGCTCCTGTATTTTTCTTTAGAAATCTAAGAGTATCTCAGATGATGGTAAGTGCAATACTTACATGTGCTACACTACTTACAATAGCTGTTTATCAAGGTGTATTAGATTTTAATCAGATCTTCATACCTACAACATATATCTGGCCATATTTTGTTGGTGGGGCATTGTTTGGTCTTGGTATGGTTATGTCAGGATGGTGTCCTGGTACTGCTGTAGTTGGTTTTGCTACAGGTAAACTAGATGCTGCTGTATTTTTAGCAGGTGTTATGGTTGGTATGAGTGCATATTTTGATAACTTTGATAGTTTGGCTGATTTTGCTAACTCATCAAATGTAGGAAAACTAACAATAGACAAATTAGTAGGTGGAGATATTTATACTTCACTAATAATAACAATCTTCATAGGTATAGGACTTACTATATTTATGAATACAATGAAATCAATTAGAGATAAAAAAGGGGAAGATTAGATGAAAGTAATTTCAGCAGCAGTAGGTATAATGTTATTAGGGGCATCTTTGATACTTGCATACCTATCAAATAGTAATGCTACACAGATGTTAGCAAAAAAAGATGCAATAGTGATGAAATATGTTTCAGATTCTACAGCAGCATTAGAAAATGGAGATACAAAAGCAGCTATAAAATTTGCTAAATTAGCAATAAAAGCTGATCCATCTAGTAAAAAAGGTTTCACAAGTTTAGAAGATGCTTATAAAGCAAAATATAAACCAAGTGAAGATTATATGTCAAATGGTGGTGGCTCTGAACAACCAGCAGCAGACGAAGAGGAAGAAGAGGAAGATATGGGTTGTTAAACCCTTATCTATCCTGATATAGTGTATCTTTAGTAGTAAAATTGTATAATTTTACTACTAGGGGTATTCCCCAATTTTATCAAAAGGAAGAAATAGATGAAAACTTTATCTAAACTATTTGCATTCGTTATGATTGCAATGTTATCGGTTAATGTTATGGCTGCAGATAAGCCTAGCAAAAAGAAGAAGCAAACTCCACAAGGGTTATACTTAAGTGCAGCAGAGGTTCCAGCTTTTATTAAAAAGCATAAAAACACTCTATTTGTAGATGTTAGAACACCTGCAGAGGTTGAGTATGTAGGTTACTCATATTTAATGGATAAAAATATCCCAGTACATTTTGTTAACTTTAAAAAATGGAACGATAAAAAAGGTAGATATTCTGATACTCCAAAAAATAAACACTTTGTTGCAGATGTAAAAAAAGCTCTTAAAGCTAAAGGTTTAAGTAAAGCTGACAACATTATTGTTATGTGTAGAAGTGGTAGTAGAAGTGCATATGCTGCTAAAAAACTATTTAAAGATGGTTATAAACATGTTTATTCTGTAGTTGATGGTTTTGAAGGCGGAAAAGATAAACACTACAAACACAGAACTGTAGATGGTTGGAAAAATACTGCTCCAAAAGATACATGGGGATATAAGTTAGTTAAATCTAAAATGTATGGTATGTAAGATAATATATCTTACATACTGTATAAAAAAAGGCTACTATCTCTAGTAGCCTTTTTTAATCTCAAATTATACTATTTATTAAGATAATTCTTCTGGTGCTTTAAAGTTATCTAAAAAATCATCAATAGTATATTTTTCTCTATATTCTTGAGTCATTATATGTATAAGAATATCACCAAGATCTACAATAGTCCAATCTCCATCCTCTTCAGTTCTTATAAACTCTTCACCAAGTGGTTTTAATTCATCTTTTAAGTGACCTAATAATGCTACTGAGTGTTTATTGTTTAGTGCTGTAGCTATAATAACTCTATCTGCTATATACCCTTTACCTGTAAGTGTGTACGACTCTAAATTTTCTGCTTTTTTACTATCTAGTATATCTATTATTGTTTGAACTCTTTGTTCTTGTTCCATATCTGTTTTACCTTTTGTTCTATTTTTTTTGGAATATATTTTAAATCTAGTTTCTCTCTAAGCTTCGTTGAGCTTATATCTATATTTAATTTTATATTTATAGGATCTATTATACCATTTTTTTCCTCATAATCATCTCTTGAAACAACAATAAATGTAACATTTTGTTTAAGTTTATGAAAATCTTGCCATAAATGTAGTGTTTTTAGGTTATCTGCACCTATTATTAGGTAGATTTTTTTAGGATTGTATTTTTTTTGGATATATTCAATTGTCTTTATAGTTGGAGTTGCTTTATTTTGTTTTATCTCAAAATCTAATACTTCAATCTTATAATCACCATTAAATAGTTCTCTTATCATCTCATATCTATCTTTTGGATCCAATAGATAAGTTTTTTTAAATGGATTTAAAAAAGTTGGCACTATTAAAATTTTATCTATATCAATATTATTTAATACCTCATATACAATTTTCTCATGCCCTATATGAAAAGGATCGAAACTACCCCCATATAGTGCTATATTCATAGTTTTGCATCTATTGGTAAAGTTATTGTAAATGTAGCTCCAGTGTATGCCTTACCATTATAATTGTAACTATTATTTGTAGCTACAATTGTACCTTTCATACCATCTACAATAAGTTTATATGTCATATGTAGTCCAAGTCCTGTACCTTGACTTTGATGTTTTGTTGTAAAGTATGGTTCAAATATTTTTGGTAATACATTTTGTGGTATCCCACCACCATTATCTTTGATAGTTATAATAGCATTATCACCATCTTGTTTTGTAGAGATAAAAATATATTTTTTCTCTATCTTTTTCTCATTGAATACATCTTTTGCATTGTTAAATATATTTATCATACATTGAGATAGCTCATTTTGGAACCCATTAATCTCTATATGATCATCCATATCAAGAACTATATCTATTTGATTATTTTTAGATGATCCATTTACTAGATTTAAAAAGCTTTCAATCTCACTAGATAGATTAAATCTCTCTTTTTGTTTATCACCTTTTATAAAGTTTTTAAAATCATCTATAGTTTTAGATAAATATTGGGCATTGTCATTTATCATATCACAATTTCTTATTAGATCATCACCATTGATTATATTAAACTCCTGTTGTACCTTTATACCTGTAGCAGCTGTTGATATAACAGAAAGAGGTTGTCTCCATTGATGTGCAATATTTCCTATCATCTCACCCATTGAGGCTAATTTTGCTTGCTCAAAAAGTAGTTTCTCTTTCTCTTTTAGATTTGTAAGATCAATAGCAGATGAGATCTTTATCGTTTTATGGTTTAATTGTATTATCTTATTTCTAATAAGAGCATGAAAACTTGAACCATCAGATTTTTTCATAACTGCTTCATATGAATCACTATAATCTTTCATCTTATTTAACACCAACTCTTTAGACTCATCAGATACAAAAAAATCTTCAGTTTTACCTATTAGATCACCTTTAGATTGGTATTTGTAAAGTTTAAGTGTTTCATTGTTTAGATTTACACATTTACCTTTTTCAAAAATAATTATAGACTCAAGAGTAGAATCGATAAGATCTTTAAATTGATCTATATTATTTAACAATAATCTATTTTCCCGTTTTAGAACACTTTGTCTATAAACTAAAGCTAGTATTACAATAAATACTGCAAATAATATTTTCCAAAGTAAGCTATAGTCGATTTGTGTTTTTTGGGTATTTGTATTTACCCATTTTTTAAATATCTTTTTTTTATCTTGATCGCTAATTTGTTCTAGTGATTTATCTAATATATTTAAAAGTTGTTTATCATCATCTCTTACAGCCATAGCAAGATCGAATTTTATATCTGTATATCCTGCAATTTGTATATTGTGTAGTAGATACTTAGAGATAGCTTGTGAAGCTACAGGTAAAGTAGCAATTGTAAAGTAGATATCACCATTATTTACAAGCTGTAGTGCCTCTTCATTGTCTTTAGTTTCTATCACTTTTGTGTTTGGGTATAGTTGTTTTATTTTTGTAATTACACCTGAGCCTTTTTTTCTAGCCCATGGATGATTTATGATCTCATCTAGTCCAGATACTATTGGTTTATCTTTTCTGGTAAATATAGCAAGAGGAAGTTCTAGATATGGTTTTGTAAAGTTAGCATATTTCTCTCTTTTAGCTGTTTTTACAGCACAAGGTAATATGTCACATTTTTTCTCTTTTAGATATTGTTGTGACTGAGCCCAGTTTTTTGTAGGTACATTTTGGAATTTTATATTTAGTTTATCTTCAAGAATTTTTAGAGTATCTATCACCATACCTTGCATATCATTCTGGTCTCCATTATTTGCAAACTCTATTGGACTCCAGTTTGGATTGTTACACATCTTGATAACTTTTTTTAATCTAAGATAATTTCTTTCATTTAGTGTTAGATGATTGTTTTGTTTATCTGTTTTTATATTTAACCATTTAGATATGATGATATTTTTTTGTGCAAGTGAGATAGAATCTATCCCTTTTTGTATGATAGATTTTAATATCGGTTTTTCTTTGTTTGTTAATACATATACATCATTTGCATCAAATGCACTTTGCGATAAACCTTTTAATCCAACTATTAGGTTTTCTCTTATAAAATTTTCTATAATAATTTGTCCATCCATCATAGCATCTACTTTACCATCTAATACATAATCGATAGATTGTTGAAGATCTTTTGTTTTTACAATATTTATAGTAGGAAATCGTTTATGAACAATATCTATCATGGCATATCCCTCAATGATAGCTAGTTTTTTATATTTAAGATCTTCAAAACTTTTAATAGTTGTATTAGATTTCTTTACATATATATATTCAGGTAAACTAAAAAACTTTTTAGAGTAGTTTCCAAATTTTTCTCTCTCCTTTGTATAATAAACAGCAGGTAGTAGATCTGTTTTGTGATTTTTAAAATCCTCTAATGTTTGAGACCACTCCTTAGATATGATTTTTGTTTTTAACCCTAAATTATCAAAAGCAATATTTAGAAGGTCTCCAACAATACCATCTAATTTATCGGTTTTTTTATTTAGATATACGATAGGTTTCCAAGATTCTGTACCTATTTTAATAGTATTTTTTTGAATCCATATCTTCTCATCATGAGTTAAGTTTAGATCAGTATTGGAAAATAGTGAGGTTATAATGAAGAAGTATATAAAAAAAAACTTAAGTGTGTAATGTGGCATAATATTATAATCCTAATGCAATAAATTAATCTTATATCATTATATTAGAATTAATTAAAAGTAAAATTAAACTAAATATAGTATAATGATGTAATTTATTTACAAATTGGAGGTAAAATATGGAATTGAAAAAGAAATTTCTTTTGATATTTTTAGTAATCGGTGTAGTTCTATCTATAATATCGGGTGTAATATACAACAATAGTTTAACTCTTGATAAACAATGGGAAAGTTACAATAAAAATATCACAAAAAGATTAATTTTAATTAGTGATCTAAAAGGTCATATAGGTTATGGTGGTATCATACATCAGTTTAAAAACTATGTAGTAAGAGGTCAGCAAAAGCAGATAAATAATGTAAACAAACATTATGAAGCATTTAGAAATACAATCAGAGAATATCTTGCTATGGAGGATATAACATCTGAAGAGAGAGATGCAATTGCAGATATTAAGATGACTATTGATAAGTATTACAAGAACTTACAATATGCACAAAGATTGAAAAAAGCTAATAAATCGGTAAAAGAGATAGATAAAGCTATTAAGATTAGTGATTCACCTGCAATTAAAGCACTAGATAAATTGGTATCTATAGAACAAAAAATGGTTGATGTAGAAACTGAAAAATTCAAATCTAGTATAAAATCTAATGAGATTGGAACTATTGCTATTTTAAGTATCCTTATTTTATCTTTCATATTACTATACTCATTTATTGTAAAACTTATTTTTAAACCATTAAAATCTTTTGAAAATGGATTGAATATGTTCTTTAAATATTTAAATAAAGAGACAACAAATGTAGAGAGATTAGACGATTCTACAAGAGATGAGATCGGTTCTATGGCAGCTATTATTAATTCTAATATTGATAGTATCAAAAAAAGAATAGATCAAGATAATGATCTTATTAACGAAGCACAAAGAGTTATTGGTAGAGTAAAAAAAGGTTGGTACTCTGATACAATTAATGCTCACACATCTAACAATGAACTAGAGTCGTTTAAACGAACAGTAAATGAGATGATAAATGCTACAAAACAACATTTTATGGATGTAAATAAAATACTTGAGCAATATGCAAACAATAACTATACAAATGAGTTGGTATTGAACGATATTGAAAAAGGTGGTGTATTTGAGCTTTTAGTTAATGATATTAATAAAGTAAAAGATACAATTACATCAATTCTAGTTGATAATAAACAAAATGGTCTTACACTAGATTATGGTAGTGATATACTTTTAGAAAATGTTCATAGTCTAAATGATAACTCAAATAAAGCATCATCTGCATTAAGTGAAACATCAGAAGCATTACAAAATGTTACAAGTGTAATATCTAGTGCAACATCAGATGTTATGGAGATGTCACAATTAGCTTCTAAAGTTACAAAATCTGCAAATGAGGGTCAAGCTCTTGCTAAACAAACAACAGTAGCTATGACAGAGATCGATGAGCAGGTAAATGCAATTAACAATGCAATTACAGTTATTGATCAGATTGCATTCCAAACAAATATCCTTTCACTAAATGCTGCTGTTGAAGCTGCAACTGCTGGTGAAGCTGGTAAAGGGTTTGCTGTTGTTGCTCAAGAGGTTAGAAATCTTGCTTCTAGATCTGCTGATGCTGCAAATGAGATTAAAGCTTTAGTTGAAACAGCAACACAAAAAGCAAATGATGGTAAACAAACAGCTGATAAGATGATTGAGGGATATAATGGTCTAAATGAAAATATTGCAAAAACAATAGACCTTATCTCAAATGTTGAAACAGCATCTAAAGAGCAACAATCTGGTATTATACAGATAAATAATGCTATTGGATCGTTAGAGCATCAAACACAACAAAATGTTGATATTGCTATGCAAACACAAACTATTGCTATCCAAACAGATAAGATAGCAAAACTTATTGTTGAAAATGCAAATGACAAAGAGTTTATTGGTAAAACAACAGTAAAAGCAAATGAGAGTATTATAAAAGAGATAGAGACTGTTACAAAAAGCAGTGCTGCAACAGTTACTAAAAAACCTAAGAGTGCTGCAAAGCCTGTAGCTAAACCTGCATCTACAACTCCAGTACAACAAAAAACAGTAGTAAAAAAAGATGTAATACCTACAAAAGTTATAAAAGATACTACATCTGATGATGAGTGGGAAAGTTTTTAATTAATAGATCATATTAAGGATTCACTCAATATAAATAGATTATAATTAACCCTAATACAAATAAAGGGTTAATTTGGTCTATTTTTTAATTTATCTTTTCTTAGAGGTTATGGTATCCTCTTCAATCGCAAGTACAACAAGTGGTATTGTTATATTTTTTGAGATAATTGCATCAGCAATTATGGGTATAACTATACTTAAAAACTTTCAATTTTCACTTATGGAAACAATATCTCAAGCAAGATCTGGTCAGATGACACAGCAGGAGTTTATAAGAACAAATGTAAGTCGTGCTATGGGTGCTGTATTTCTTATAATACCGGGATTTTTTACAGATATAATTGGTATACTTATGCTTATAGGTTTTTTACCATTTCTAGTATCTAAAATGTTTGAATTTAAAACACCAAATCAAACAAAAACAAACCAAACTAACTTTAACAATACAACATATAAAGGGGTTAAAAATGAAGAGATTATCGATGTTGAGATCATTGACGATAGCCACACTATTAAGTAGTAGTTTATTAGCTAATAGTATAGATGATAAACTATTAAAATATGAGAAACATAGAGTTTCTAGAAATCCTAATATAAAAATAAATGAGGTAAAACTTTTTTTAAAAAAAGATCTTAATATGGATGGTTGGAGTGGATATGTATATAATATAAATCTAACTATCAATGGACAGAAAAGAGATATAAAAGATATTATATTTGCCAATAAAACATTTGTAACATCTGATCTTAGAAATATTAAGACAAACCAATCTATGAAAAAATATATGTATCCTACACTATCTTTTAAATATTATGATGATAAGTTTTTAATAGCTGGAAATAAAGATGCAAAACATAAAATAACAATTTTTAGTGATCCATTGTGTCCAATATGTGTGGAGACTATGCCAGAGCTTATAAAAGCTGTTAAAGAGAATCCAGATGAGCTATCTTTATACTATATCCATATGCCATTGGATATGCATCCAACAGCAAAGATGATAGTAAAAGCATCTATTTTAGCTAAAGAGCAAGGTGTAAAAGATATAGATTATAAGGTATATACAGCACAATTTGATAATGATTTTGATCCATATGAGGAGAGAGATAAAGAGAAAGTTCTAAAAATATTTAATAAAAAGTTTGGGACAGATATAACAATGTCTCAAATTAATAGTAAAAGATTAGATGAAGAGCTAAAAAGAAGTGAAAAGTTATCTGATGATGCTTTAATACAAGGTACACCTACAATATTTTTTGATGGTGAGATAGACTCAATGAGAGATAAATATAAGAAGTACACAAAATAATGGAAAAATTAATTATAGCAACAAGAGCAAGTGATTTAGCACTATGGCAAGCATATCATATCAAAGATAGAATAGAGAAAAGCTATCCTGATATAAAAGTTGAATTGAATAAAATAGTAAGTAATGGTGATAAGGTATTAGATAAACCTTTAGCATTGATTGGTGGTAAAGGGCATTTTACAAAAGAGTTAGAGGATGAGATGCTAGCAGGAAATGCACATATGGCTGTGCATAGTCTAAAAGATGTACCTACATATATTCCAAATGGATTGGAACTTGTAGCTATTACAAAACGACAAGATCAAAGAGATATATTTCTTTCACATAAATATAAAAGTTTAAAAGATCTTCCCCATGGTGCAGTTGTAGGAACTACAAGTCTAAGAAGAAGAATGCAACTTCTTAAAAAAAGACCAGATCTTGTTGTAAAAGATCTAAGAGGAAATGTAAATACAAGACTTAGAAAACTAAAAGAGGGTCAGTATGATGCTATTATTTTAGCATATATTGGGCTAAAAAGATTAGATCTTCTAAAAGATATACCATATACTAAAAAATTAAAATTAGATATGATGATACCACCTATGGGGCAAGCAGCACTTGGTATTGAGATAGTAAGTGGTAATGAAAAAGTAAGAGAGATTGCACTTAGTTTAAATGATGAGGAAACTTTTATCTGTACACAGATGGAGAGGGATTTTATATCTAAAATAGGGGCAGGGTGTTCAGCACCTGTTGCTTGTAATGCAACAATAGATGAAGATGTGATAAATCTTGAAGTAAAAATTGGTTATCCAGATGGTACAAATATTATGCATAAAACAGCAAGTGCATTGTTGTCTAATTATGATCATTTAGGGACTCAATTAGCAGATGATTTCATAGCAGATGGTGCTTTAGAGATCTTAAAAAATGCAGAGTCTATTGCATTTAAAGATGAGATGCCTCAAAGATTGTAGTGTTGGTTAAGTTTTATTTAACTGTTTTTAAATAAAACTTAGATAAAATGCGAAATATTTTAAAATTTAAGGGTTAATATGACATCAACACTTTTAATAGTACAGTTTGTTTTAGCAATAGTTATAACTATATCTATACTTCTTCAAAAAAGTTCTAGTATGGGACTTGGAGCTTATAGCGGAAGCAACGAATCAATGTTTGGAGCAAAAGGTCCAGCAAATTTTTTAACAAAAATGACATTTACTTTTGGTATAGTATTTGTTTTAAATACACTTTACTTAGGTTACCTTTACAATCAAGAGAAACAAAGTAGTGTAGTTGATACTGTAGAGATAAACACTCTAATACCACAAGCTCCAGCAGTGCCTACAGCACCAGCTGCTCCATCTAAATAATATTTATATAAGATGAGATACCTCTTTTTCTTAGTTGTCTCATTCTCTTTAGCATTTGCAAATGCACATATATTTGTATATCATCGTTTTGATGATGTACGATATAAGTCAGCAGATACAACTACAAAAGAGCTAGAGAAACAATTCGAGTATTTTAAATCACACAACTACAAAGTCGTACCTTTAGAAGATATAGTAGATAAGCTAGAAAATAATCAAACAGTACCATCAAACTGGATAGCATTGACTATAGATGATGCATATAAAAGTTTTTATAAGTCAGGTTTAGAGGTGTTTAAAAAATACAATTATCCATTTAGTTTATATGTTTATGTAGAAGCAACAAATCGTCATTTTGGTGATTTTATGAGTTGGGATCAGATAAAAGAGGCTAGTAAATATGGTTCTATTGGTTTACATTCATATTCACACCCTAGACTTCAGCAACTTTCAAAAGATGAGATTATAGAAGATACTAAAAAAGCTTATGATATTTTTGTAAAAAAACTTGGATTTAAACCAACTAGCTATGCTTACCCTTATGGTGAATATACCCCAGAAGTTACAAAAACACTAAAAGATAATTTTGATTTTAGATTTATATTAAATCAAAGTACAGGTACAGTAAACAACGATACAGATAAATATGATATGCCACGAATTGCATTAGTTGGTAAAGTAAATATTGAACATAAGTTAAGATATAAGAGTTTTAATGTAAAATGGTATGAGCCAAAAGAGTTCCCTAAAGATGGTATATTAAGACGGGTACATGCTAAGGTTGACAAAAAATACAAACGACTTAAACTGTATATTACAGGTGAGGGTTGGAGAGATGTAGATGTAAAAGATGGTATAGTAGATATACCATTAAATATCTATTTAAAAAGAGCTAGAACACGAATTATGTTGGGTTCAGATGTTTTTACAATATCAAACAAAGTACTAAATAAAATAAAAAGGAAGAAAAATGTTAAATGAAATTTATGAAGATACAAAGTTAAAGATGGATGAGTCTTTAGAGGCTTTAAAAAGAAATTATATGACACTTAGAACTGGTAAAGTTATGCCAAGTATTTTAGATAATATCACTGTTGATTATTATGGTACTCAAACAGCATTGGCACAAGTTGCTAGTATAACAACACCAGATGCAACAACAATTAATATTGCTCCTTGGGAAAAACATCTTGTAGGTGAGATAGAGAAATCTATAGCTGCTGCAAATATTGGTGTAAATCCAAACAATAATGGTGAAGCAGTACAACTATTTTTTCCACCTATGACACAAGAGCAAAGAAAAGAGTCTGTAAAAGGTGCAAAAACTATGACAGATAATGCTAAAGTTGCTATTAGAAATATAAGAAAAAATGCAAATGACAAAATCAAAAAACTTGAAAAAGATAAAGAGTTAACAAAAGATGAATCAAAAGCTGCTCAAGATGAGATCCAAAAGATAACAGACGGTTATGTTGCAAAAGCGGATGAGATCTTTAAAGCTAAAGATGCTGAGATAATGAAAATATAAGGTAAAATGATGAATGTAGAACAGATATATAAAGACTCAAATGCACTTTTAGAGGGGCATTTTAAACTAAGTAGTGGAAATCATTCACAATTTTATCTTCAAAGTGCAAAAGTATTAGAGGATCCAAAAACAGCAAAACTATTAGCTGAGGCTTTAGCTGAGCAAATTAAAAACAGTGGTATAGAGTATGATGCAGTTTGTTCACCAGCTCTAGGTGGACTTATAGCTGGATTTGCACTTGCAACTGCTTTAGATGTAAGATTTATCTTTGCAGAGAGAGTTGATGGTGATATGACTATTAGAAGAGGTTTTGAGGTAAAAGAGGGTGAGAAGTATATTATCTGTGAAGATATAATTACTACTGCTGGATCTGCACTTGAAGCAGCTGCCGAAATTCAAAAAGATGGTGGAGAGGTTGTAGCATTTGCAGCCTTAGCTAATAGAGGATTTTGTAAAAGAGAGGGAAGCAATATAGAAGCAAATGAGAAATGTAAACTTCCAAAAGGAACTAAACTTTTTGCACTAGATGATTTTACTTTTGAGATGTACAATCCAGATGATTGTCCACTTTGTAAAGATGGATCAGTAGCATATAAACCAGGAAGCCGTGGTAACTAAAACCACACATAAAGTAGTTTAACAGTAATTTTTATATATAATTTTTTATGAATAAATTACTGCTACTACTTCTAACTACTTTTCTTCTTAGTGAAGATAATTTCGATAACTCATTTATCACAAAATACGAATATGGTAAAATGCTATATAACAATCCCAGAGGTATAAGCTGCAATAAATGTCATGGAGATGATGCTAAGGGTAAGGTTATAGTAAAATTTAAACATCAAGAAAATGATAAAATATATAATTGTGAGATAAAATCTGCAAATATCACAAATGTAACACTAGAACTTTTCCAAGCTACACTAAATCCTAAGATTGAAAAACCTAAAAAAAAGTTTGACAAAACAGAAGTTTGTGAAAAACTAACATATCAAAATAGTATGCCAAAATATTTTTTAACAAATGAAGAGCTAAATTCTATATATTTTTATCTTACACATATGGATCAAAATGAATAGATCATATCTAATGGTAGCAGGTGACAAAGAGAAACACCTAAAAAAATTGCCGATATTAAAATGTGATGTAGCTATTGTAAATCTAGAAGATGGTGTATATGATAAACAATATGCACTAGATCTTTTAGAAAAACTATTTATAGTAGATGGTATAAAAGTTGCAAACAAAAAGATTGTAGTAAGGATAAATCCTCTTAATGAAACTGGAAAAGATGAGATAAAAGTTTTAAATAGATTAAAGCCTGATGCGATTCGGATCTCAAAAGTAAGAACCATAGAAGATGTAGAGCTTGCATTAAAGTTAATAGATAAAGATATAGATATACATCTATCAATAGAGACAAAAGAGGCATTAGAGAATTTGTCAAGATTAAAAGTAGCAAATAGAGTTACAACTGTATATTTAGGTATATTAGATATGCTAGAATCTTTAGGTTTACCACAATCTTTAGTAAAGATTGATAACCCCACAATAGATTATCTTCTTAGCCGTT
>Ga0256828_1000411_pt1 | contig 28907 bp, 21 predicted proteins | sample CV88metaG_FD_185993 | JGI IMG/M metagenome (GOLD analysis project Ga0256828, IMG submission 185993) | Hydrothermal vent microbial communities from East Pacific Rise, Pacific Ocean - CV88 | ecosystem: Environmental > Aquatic > Marine > Hydrothermal vents | place: Pacific Ocean: East Pacific Rise...
TGCTGAATTTATTCAAGTTGATACATCAAATATCCTTTTTATTGCTGGTGGAGCTTTTGATGGTCTTGAAGATATTATTAAAAAGAAATTAAAAGGAAATGTTATCGGTTTTGGTAGTGAGAAAAAGGGGGAACTATCAAAAGATGATATTTTAGAGTTAGTTGAACCTGATGACTTAGTAAAATATGGTTTAATTCCTGAACTAATTGGAAGATTCCCTGTAATCTCTACTCAAAGAGAACTTACAAAAGAGGATTTAATTAGAATTTTAACTGAGCCAAAAAATGCTCTAATCAAACAATACAAAAAACTTTTTGCTATTGATGGAGTAAAATTAACATTTGAAAAAGAAGCTCTTGAAGCAATAGCAGAACTTGCACTTCAAAGAAAAACAGGAGCAAGAGGTCTAAGAGCTATTTTAGAAGAAGCAATGGTCGATATAATGTTTAATCTACCTGATTATAAAGGGTATGAGATTATTATCACAAAAGATGTGATTTTAAATAAAAAAGAACCTATTTTCATAAAACAAATAAAAGGATAATAATGGCAAGTATTTTTGATAAGATTATTGGGTTATTTTCTAATGACCTTGCGATAGATTTAGGAACTGCAAATACTATTGTTACAATCAAAGGAAAAGGGATAGCTATCAATGAACCAAGTGTAGTTGCTCTAAAAACTACACCCAATGGAAAGAAAAAAGTGCTTGCAGTTGGTAAAGAAGCAAAAGATATGGTAGGTAAAACTCATGCAGGAATTACTGCTATTAGACCTATGAAAGATGGAGTTATTGCTGATTTTGATATCACTCAAGAAATGATTAAATATTTCATAAAAAGAGTTCATAATAGAAGTAGTTTTATCTCTCCAAGGGTTATTATTTGTGTTCCATATGGGTTAACTCAAGTTGAAAGAAAAGCAGTAAAAGAATCTGCTATGAGTGCGGGAGCAAGAGAAGTATTTTTAATTGAAGAACCAATGGCTGCAGCTATTGGTGCTGGACTTAATACTCAAGAACCTCAAGGAAATTTAGTAGTAGATATTGGTGGTGGGACTACTGAAATTGGGGTAATCTCACTTGGTGGACTTGTAGTTTCTAAATCAATTAGAGTTGCTGGGGATAAATTTGATAAAGCAATAGTTGATTATATTAACAAAACTTATTCACTTCAAATTGGTGAAAGAACAGCTGAAGAGATTAAAATTCAAATAGGAACAGCTGTAAAACTTGAAAAAGAGCTTAAAATGCTTGTAAAAGGGAAAGATAGAATTTCTGGTCTTTTAAATACAATTGAAATCTCAAGTGAAGATATTAGAGAAGCTCTAAAAGAGCCGGTAAAAGAGATTGGTGAAGCATTAAAACAAGTTCTTGAAGATACACCAGCTGATTTAGCAGGTGATATTGTAGAAAATGGTATTATTCTTACAGGTGGTGGAGCACTTTTAAGAGGTCTTGATAAATATCTAAGAGAACTTGTAAAACTTCCAGTATATGTAGCTGAAGATCCTTTACTTGCAGTTGCGAGAGGAACTGGAAAAAGTTTAGAAAATATTGAATTACTTTCTGCTGAGATAAATGAATAATAGATATTTTTATTTACTAATAGCTATTTTAATAGCTATTAGTTTCTATTTTAAACAACCTATTACAAATAATATTTTATCTGCTTTTAACTATACTAAACTTACAATAAACAACTATATTGATAGTATCTTTAAATCTATCTCAACCCATTTCAATCAAGCAGAACAAATAAAAATTTTAAGAAAAGAAAATAAACAGTATAAAGACTATATAGTCCAAATTACTCCTATGTTAAATAATTATAAAGAATTAAAAAAATTTCTAATTATTCAAGACCCAAAATTATATTTTACACAAACAATATCATATGCTAAACTACCTGATATTACATCTATTTATGTAACTTATAATGAAAACAATATATCAACACCAAGAGGTTTAGTATATAATAATCAAGCAGCTGGTATAGTTGTAAAAAGTATAAAAAACTTTTCACTTGCTTATCTAAATAATAATGACAATACATCTTATACTGTATATATTGGTAAAAATAAAATTCCTGGTGTATTATTTGGTGGTAAACATATGATAATTAAATATATTCCAAAATACAAAAAAATAAATATTGGAGACTTAGTAAAAACAAGCGGATTAGATACAATATTTTACGAAGGAATAAATGTAGGAAGAGTTATCTCAATAACTCAACAAAAACTATATCAAGAAGTAGAAATTCAACCTTTTTATAACCCATTACACCCTACTTTTTTTTATGTTGTTAAAAATAATGAATTTGTGAAATAATGTAACACTTTATTCCCTTTTTTCCCCCCTTTTATATAAAAATAGTAATTTTGTCCTCTTTATATGTTACTTTATATAAAAAATCAAAATTTAAAGGATTTATAATGAGTAAAGTTTTTTATCCAGATAGAAAAATTTTCAAAAATAGTAGAATAAAAAATATGTGTGAATATAATAATCTTGTAGAAGATTTTAAAGAAGATTATGAAGGAACATGGGGAAGATTAGCAAGACTTAAACTTGATTGGAAAAAACCATTTACAAAAGTTTTAGATGAAAGTAATGCTCCTTTTTATAAATGGTTTGTAGGTGGAAAATTAAATGTTGCTGAACAATGTATCGATAGACATTTAAAAGATAAAAAAAATAAAGCAGCTATCATTTGGGAAGCTGATGATGGAAGTAAAAAAATAGTAACTTATTTAGAACTTTATAAAGAAGTAAATAGATTTGCAAATTTACTAAAAGAGTTAGGTGTAAAAAAAGGTGATAGAGTAGTTATCTATATGCCAATGATACTTGAAGCTGCTTATGCTATGCTTGCATGTGCAAGAATTGGTGCAATTCATAGTGTAGTATTTGGTGGATTCTCTGCAGATGCACTAAAAGACAGAATTTTAGATGCAAATGCAAAAGTTGTAATCACTGCTGATGGTGCTTTTAGAAAAGGTAAACCTTATATGCTAAAACCTACAGTAGATGAAGCTATTAAAGATGTAGATTGTGTGGAGAAAGTTGTAGTAGTTGAGAGAAATGGTGGAGAGATTGCTTGGAATGAGAGAGATGTAAGTTATGAAGAACTTATCAAAAATCAATCAAGTGTATGTGAAGCAGAAGAGATGGATAGTGAAGATCCTTTATTTTTACTTTATACTTCAGGAAGTACAGGAAAACCAAAAGGGGTTCAACATAGTACTGCTGGATATATCCTTTGGGCTCAAATGACTATGGAGAATGTATTTGATTTAAGAGATAATGATACTTTTTGGTGTACAGCTGATATAGGATGGATTACAGGTCATACTTACATCATCTATGGACCTTTAGCAGCTGGGACTACAACTGTGATGTTTGAAGGGGTATTTACTTATCCAGATGCTGGTAGAGCTTGGCAAATGGTAGAAGAATATCAAGTAAACCAATTCTATACAGCTCCTACAGCTATTAGATTATTACACAAATTAGGTGCTGATGAGCCTAAAAAATATGATTTAAGCTCACTTAGAGTGCTTGGTACAGTTGGTGAGCCAATCGATCCTGAAGCTTGGATGTGGTATTATGAAGTAGTAGGTGGTGGAAGATGTCCAATAGTAGATACTTGGTGGCAAACAGAAACTGGTGGACATATGATTACTCCAATAGCAAGTGCTACACCTATTAAACCAGCAAGTGCTACATTTCCTCTTCCAGGAATTTTTGCTGAAATTATAGATGAAGAAGGAAATAAAGTAAAACCAAATGAAAAAGGTCTACTTTGTATCACAAAACCATGGCCAAGTATGATTAGAACTATTTGGGGAGATCCTGAAAGATTTGTAAGTAGTTATTTTTCTACTGCTAAAAAAGATGGAAAACCTGTATATTTCTCTGGTGATGGTGCTATTTATGATGAAGATGGATATATTTTCATCACTGGTAGAGTTGATGATGTAATCAATGTAAGTGGACACAGACTTGGAACTGCTGAGATTGAAGCTGTTATTAAAAAAGTTGATTTAGTAGCAGAAAATGCAGTAGTTGGAAAACCAGATGATATTAAAGGGGAAAGTATATTTGCTTATATTGTGCTAAAAGGAGATGATAATTTAGCAACAGATATAGAGGTATTAAAAGCTATCAATGAAGCAATCTCAAAAGAGATAGGAAATATTGCAAAAGTTGATGGTATAGCTATCGTTCCAGGTTTACCAAAAACAAGAAGTGGTAAAATTATGAGAAGAATTTTAAGAAGTATCGCTAAAAATGAAAAAATAACTCAAGATATCTCAACTTTAGAAGATCCTACAATAGTAGAAAAAATCCAAAATATTGTAAAATAATTATTTTAAGCTAACCTTTTTGGTTAGTTTATTGATTTTAAATTTTTTATATATTATAATTTCACTTACTTACCAGTAAGTAAGGAGAAATATTGGATACAAAACAAGAAATTTTAAAAGTAGCTTTAGAAATATTTGCTACTAAAGGGTATGAAAATAGCTCTGTAGAAGAGATAGCTAAAAAACTAAATATTACAAAACCAGCTATCTATTACCATTTTAAAAATAAAAAAGAGCTATATAACACTATTTTTAGAAACTATTTTTCAAATATAGAATTTAAAAATTATAACTCTTTAGAAGAAAATATTAAAAGTTATATAGATACATTAGCAAATCTATTTTTAAATAATCCAAACATAGCAAAACTTTTCTCAAAAGAGTTAAGTAATGAAGCACAAAATTTGGAAATAGATACAATAATAATATTATCTAAAACATTAAAACATCTAACTGATATATTAAAAAACGAAAATGTAAATCCTTTTTTTATCCAAACATTAATTATTTCATCTTTTACAACATATCTAAATACTTTAAAACTTAGAGAAAAAATTATAGATATTATAAAAAATGAAAAATTAAAAGAGTTTGATATAAAAGAAGAGATTTATAAAACTATACTCCTTCATATAAAGGCACACAGATGAAAAAAAGTTTATTATTTTTATTAGCTATTAGCTTAGAAGCTACAACTATACAAACACTTCTATCTGCTATTAAAAATACTCCTGATTATAAATTAGACACTATTATGACTAAAGAGGTAAAAATTGAGAAAAAAAATATTCAAAACTCTCTATACCCAAAACTAAATTTAACTGCATCAGCAGAACATTTTAGTATCCCAACTGCTATGAGAAGTTTACCACCTACAGAAAGTGCTAAAATCACAGCAACAAATGGTAGCTTACCTTTTTCACAAAATATATATAGAATAGGTTTTAATTTTAGTATGCCCCTTTTTGTAAAAGAGATTTATGATAAAAAAAGAAAAATGAATTATATTTTTGCTTCAACAAAATATACTCAAAAAATAAATCTTTTAAAAAAACAAGCTTCCCTTATCACTTTAATTAGTAATTTAAATTATAGTTTTAAATTAAAAGAAGCTTTAATTCAACAAAAAAACTCTATCTTAACAACTTATAAAAGCTTAAAAGTTGGAGTTGATGTAGGTAGAATACCAGAATTTAAACTATTAAGATTACAAGATAGTTTAAATCAAATCGATATAAAAATAGCCAATTTAAATCAAAATATAGCTAAATTACAAGCTGATATTTTCAAACTTACAAAACAAAATATTACAACCCCTATCAAACTATATGCTACAAAAATCACAAAAGGGGAATTTATCTCTATCAAACCTCTAAAAGAGAAACTCAAAGCAGATAAATATGATATTAAAGCATCAAAAGATAAAAATATACCAAAAGTAGAACTAAAAATCTCTGCAAATAGAGCTTTTGGGAAAGCTTATAATACTAATGATATGATAGGTGAAAATTATGCAAGTGGTGGTGTTTATATCACATGGGCTATATTTAATAAACAAAATAATTCCCAAATAGAAAAATCTAAAGTCCAATATCTTAAAACCTCTTTAAATATAGAAAAATTAACAAAAGATTTAACTGCTGATATTAAAAAAATAGATCAATTACTATTTGAAATAAATAAATCTATTAAATTAACTCTAAACTCTTTAGCTTTAAAAAAAGAGTTATTAAAAAGTGCAAAAGTTGCTTTTAAGATGGATAGAATGAGTGTAGATGAATATTTAAAATATGAAGATGATTTAGCTACAACAAAAGCAAACTTAGCATCATTAGTAGCAACAAAAAACTCTTTAATTGCTCAAAAAGCTTTAATTTATGGAAAAAACTTAGAAAAGGTGTTTAAATGAAAATATTAAAAATAATTATTCCAATTCTATTGGCTGTAGTATTAGTTGTATTAGGAAAAAATCTATTAGAAAAAAGAAAAGCTCAAAATTCTAAAGAAGATTATGCACAAAAATATGCAATTGTAGTAGATACTATTACTCCAAAAATAACTCAAAAAACATTATCACTGCCATATATTGCAGAAGTAAAAAATGACAAAGAAACTATTATCAATTCAAAGTTTTCTGGTAAAGTTTTATATATTGCTAACTTAGGTGATTATGTAAAAAAAGGTGATATTATAGTAAAAATAGATGATAGCGACTTAAAAGCAAAATTAGATGAAATAAATTCCCAAATTTTATCAATAAAACAAAAAATAAAAGCTCAAGAGATAAATTTAGATAATTTAATATTAACTCATAATAGAACTAAAAAACTATTAGAAGTAAAAATGGCTTCTATTGAAGAATATCAAAATGAAGAAAATAAAATTGCTTCTTTAAAAGCTGAAATCAAATCATCATATAATAATTTAAAATCATTAGTTTCAAATAAAAATTCAATACAAAATAACATCTCATATACAATTATCAAAGCTCCTATAGATGGTATTATTAGTCAAACTTTTATAAATAAAAATGAAACTACATTTACAGCAAAACCTATTTTAAAAATAACTCCAAAAAATGGTAATTATCTATTTATCACTTTACCAAAAAAATACAATACAATTATTTATAAAAATAAAAAATACAATCTTATAACTCTAAATAATACTCAAAATGGACTTTTAACTTTTAGAGCAGATATAAACGATTCATCATTATTAACTAACCAAAAAGTAAATATTGATGTAGTAGAATATGAAGGTAAAGGGTGCTTTATCCCTTATGATGCTATTTTATCTATAGACTCTAAAAATTATATATTCACACCTCAACCTATATCAATTAAAATTTTAGCAAAAGGGAAAAATGAAGTTTTAATAGATAAAAATATTACTCAAAAAATTATTGTAGCAAAACCAGATATTTTATTAAAAATAAAAGCTGGTTATCCAATTAAAGAAAAATAAAAGGAATATAAAATGTTTGATTTTTTTTATAAAAGGACACACCTTTTATTTGCAACTATATTAGCTATGTTTGTATTTGGAATTATAGGTTTAATAAAAATGCCAAAAAACCTATTTCCTGATTCAAATAGACCAGAAATTGTAATTTTCACATCTGTCCCTGGGGCCAGTGCAAGTGTAGTAGCTACATCTGTATCAAAACCTATAGAAGAAGAGATGGCCACTTTAAGTAATATTTATGAAGTAAAAAGTACAAATATTGCTAATTTTTCTATTGTGCACGTAATTTTTGATTACAAAAAAACACTTCAATCATCAATGGTTGATGTAAGTAATGCATTAAATCGTGCAAAAGACAAACTTCCATCTAATGCTGTCCCAGCTATTTATATGGTAGGTGATTTTACTGCTCCTGTAGATATTTTTGCTTTAAGTCCTAAAAATAACAAAATCACTTTAGAAGAGATTAAAAAAATTGCAAATAGTTTCATAAAACCAAGGCTTTTAAGTAATGTAAATATTGGGAATGTAGAAGTTTTTGGTGGGTTTGATAGTGCTATAATGATAAAAATAGACCCATTAAAACTTGAAAAATACCATTTAAAATTAGACGATGTAATAAAAGTTATTCAAGCAACAAACAAAAATTTACCTTTAGGTTTTATCAAAACAAAAGATAGTTTTGTTACTCTTACATTTTATGGAGAAAAAAGTGATGTAAAAAAACTTGAAGAGATATTTATAAAACCAAATCTAAAATTAAAAGATATAGCTCAATTAAAATGGAGTTATAAAACAAATAATAGTGCTTATATAGGGAATAATGGAGATTCTATCGCCATCTCTGTCCAAAGAGCACCTGGTGGAAATCTACTTGCTACAAGTGATGCAGCCAGAGAAGAGATGAAAAAGATTGAAAAACTATACCCTAATATAAAAGTAACAATTACAGATACTCAAAGAAATGTAGTAGAAACTGCAAATATCAATATGTTAGAAGCTTTAAGAGATGCTATTATTTTTACTTTATTAGTACTTTTAATCTTTTTAGCTAACTTAAGAGCTTTAATAGCTGCTGCTATTTCTATACCAATGGTATTTTTTGGAGTATTAGCATTTTTATATTTAACTGGTGGAGAATTAAATATTATTATCTATACAGCTATTATTTTAGCTTTAGGTATGCTTACTGATGATGCTGTCGTGGTATTAGAGAATATTGAGAGACATTTAGAAAAAAGTAATAATCTAAAAGAAGCTATCTATAATGGAACAAAAGAGGTTTTATTACCAGTATTTGCTGGGACAATCTCTACAATAGCTATTATTTTCCCTTTAATGTTTGTAGGGGGATATCCAGAAAAAATATTTAAACCTTTAATTGAAACTTTAATTGTAGCTTTAGTTATTAGTTGGTTCTTATCAGTAACATTTATCCCTAAACTTTCAGAATTTTTATATAAAAATGGAAACAAAAAAACAAAATTTGAGAAATTTTTTGAATCTTTATACCAAAAAACAATTGCAAAACTAATCACTCCTTATATATCTATACTAAATTTTACAAACCAAAAATTTAAATTTTTTAGGAGATTTATTTTAGTAGCAGGTGCTATTGCTATATTAGCTATTACTATGAAAAATGTAGTGCCTACAATTGGTAGAGATGTAATGCCTCCTATGGATACAGGGATTATCAAAGTAAAATTAGAGTTTTCAAGTAATCTAAATGTAGATGAAACAAAAGAGAGACTTAAACCATTTTTAAATTGGTTAAAACAGCAACCTTGGGTAACAAAAACATCTATTGCTATAGGAACTGAAAAAGGGGTTTTATCAGTTACAGGTAATGGAAGTGGAAATAGTGTAGCTATGACTATTACTGCTGTAGATAGATTTCATCGTAAAAAAGATATTTGGCAATTAGAAAGAGAAATTAGAAATAATATAGCAAAACTTCAAGGTGTTAAAAAATTAGCAGTATTTGATTTTGGTGCTACAGCTTTATCAACTATCAATGCTCCTTTAGCTATAGAGTTTAGAGCAGATAATTACGATAATCTCCCAGCAAAAGCTAAAGAAGCTCAAACTATTATAGATAATATAAAAGGTTTAACTACTACTATGATTAGTTGGGATAAAGATTATCAAGAAGCTGAAATCAAAATAGATAAAAATAAAGCCTTAACATATGGTTTAACACCAGCAAGTATTATATCTCAAATAGCTCTAAAAGATTCAACAGTATCTATTATGAGTTCATTAGATTCTATGAATGTTCAATTTGTAAGAGTAACTTTTGATAAAGATTTCGCAAAAAATATAGAAACGTTAAAAATGTTACCAATCACAACAAAAAATGGTTCAATTCCTCTAATAGAAGTAGCAACTATTACAAACCATTTTACTTATTCAAAAATTGATAGAAACCATTTACAATACTCTATAGAAACTCAAGCATATAGAGAAAAAAGACCTATTAGTCAAATTACTGATGATGCAAACGAATTATTACACAAACACAATATCACAAACTATTACCAAACTGGAGATATGAAAGAATTAAATGATGCATTTTCAAGATTGATTAAAGCAGTAGTAATTGGAGTTATTGTATTAATTTTAACTTTAATGGTAGTATATCGTTCACTAAAGTTATCATTAGTTATGATTATTGTATTACCTTTATCTATGATTGGAGGAATGTGGGGCTTACTAATAGCAAACAAACCTTCTTGTATGCCAAGTATGGTAGGTATTTTATTATTATTTGGTATTATTATAAAAAATGCTGTTTTACTAATAGACTTTTATAAAGAATATATCAAAGAAAAAACTCCATTTGAAAGTGCAATAGAGGCTATTAAAGTGAGATTTAGACCTGTTATGATGACTGCTTTTGGGACAATTGCAGGTATGATTCCTATCGCTTTAGAACAAGCTATAGGTCTTGAGAGATTATCTCCTATTGCTGATGTAGCTATTGGAGGATTATTAGTTGGGACATTTTTAACTCTTGTTTATGTTCCTATGTTTGCTTATATAACTGAAAAGAAAAAATAAATGTTATAATACAGCAAAAAAGGTTTTCAATGAAAAAAGGTATAATTTTTGCCCCTTTTTTGCTATTTGCAACAAACTTTACAGAGATTCAACAAAATATAAAAAATTCATCTCAATATAAAATACAACAACAATTTATAAAAATAGCTCAAAAAAATATCCTAAAAAATAAAGCAACAAAATATGGTTCATTCAATATAGAATATAGTGCTATTCATTCTTTTACTACCCCTATTGCAAAAATAGATATTCCACCATTTATAGATAATATACAAATTGGTAATAAAAACCATTTTATCGGTGAACTTAAATACTCATACCCTATTTTCACTGGATATTTTATAAATAACTCCATCAAAAAAGCTAAAATAGATTTAATTAAAGAAAAATTAAAACTAAAAAATATAAAAAGAGAATTATTATTACTCTCAGCAAAATTATATGCTCAAATATATGCATTAAATGCAAAAATAAAAGCTTTACAATCAGCACAAATAGCTCTACAAACTGCTAAAGACAAAGCAAAAGATTTGTATAAAGCAGGTCTAATATCCTTAGCTGATTTAAATGAAATAGATGCTAAATATTATAATATCTTAGCTCAAAAAAATTCAACTATAGCTCAAAGAGATATGTTATTAAATCAATTAAGCTATATCATAAATAGAAAAATTGAACATATTGAAGGTTTAGAGAGATTTAAAATTGATAAACCAAACTTCCAAAATAGAGCTGATTTACAAATAATAAAACAAACTCTAAAATTATCTGATGTTGCAATTAAATTAGCTAAATCTCAAAAATATCCTCAAGTTGTTTTAAATGTTGCTTTAAAAAGGGAGACTGATAATTGGATATTATCAAAAAATGAATATGCTAATAAAGACAAATCTTATATAGCTATAGGGTTAAAATACAATATTTTTGATGGAGGAATAACTAAAGAAAATATTGAAATTGCCAAATTATCTAAAATTAGTAATAATATATTTTATAATGATTATTTAAACAAAATTAAAATGGAATACCAAAACAATACTTATCTACTAAAAAGTTATATCTCAAATCTCAAAGCTATACAATATGAAATAAAAGCAAGAGAAAGTTATTATCAAGAGTTAAAAGCAAAATTTAATAAAGGCTTAATAGATGCTGTAGATTTAAATGATGCTATTGCTAAAGTAGCTGAAGCTAAAGCTCAAAAAGCTTATATAGAATCTCAAATCTTTTTAATTCAATTTAAACTAAAATTAGATGGGGGAAATTATAATTAAACCCCAATAATTTCAGCTATTTGCCTTTTTAGTCCTTTATCCATTCTCATATTATGATATGCCCATCTTAAATAATCCAAGTCACCTTGGTCTGCTACTTCTTTAGCACTTAATCCTTTATATTTACCAACTTCAAATTTAAAAATAAGCTCTTTTTCTTGTAAAAAATAGTTGATAGAATATCTTAAATCAAAATCTAACTCATAATCTTGTTGAGTTAAAAGATACTCTATATAAGCTGGGTCTTTTTCTATAACATCAACTATTTTTTCCCTTTTATATTTTCCATTATAAAATTTATCATATAAAATTGGTGCTTTTGTTAATTCTAATAATTTCTCTACAGAATATCTCTCAAGCAAATAATCAAGTAATAGTTTTAATACCACTACATCACCTAAAGCATCATGTGCATTAATTTCTATATTATATTTATTTATAATCTCTTGCTCTTTTTTATAAAGCCCTAAAGAATATCTATTTACTTGAAGAGAGTGTCTTTCATCTGGTTGAATATGCTTTAATACTCTAAAAGTATCTAAAATTTGCATTTGATTTTCAAAATCATCTCTAAATAACATCTCTAAATCAAATTTTGCATTATGTATTACAAGAATATTATCTGGAGTATTTAGTTCATTTAACCTTTTATAAGCTTGTGTATCCTGAAGTAATTGACAATTTTGTATCTTTTCTGGAGTTATATGATGTATAGCCATAGCTTCATATGTAATTGGAACTGGTGGCATACATAAAGTATCATGAATCTCTTCTATTTCATTGTTTTCATCTGTAACAATAAAACTTAACTGAACAATTCTATCTTCCTCTTTTGTTCCTGTTGTTTCTGTATCAAGTATTATAAATTTCAAGTTTATCCTTTTAAACTATTTGGTATAATTATACTAAAAAAAGGTTTTTAAATGAAATTTATAGGAACAAGAGGAACAGAAGATAAAAAAACATTTAGCGAAGCTATCTTAAATCCAGCAGCTCCAAATGGAGGACTTTATTGTCCTGAAAATTTACCTACTATTGATGAAGAATTTATCACTTCACACAGAGACTACAAAAGCTTAGCAAAAGCTGTAATTAAAAAATTTAATGTAGATATAAGTGATGAAAGTTTAGAAAAAGCAATCAATCTATATGATAAATTTGATACAGATAAAGTAGTCCCTGTTGAAAAAGTAGAAGATAATTTATTTATAGCTGAACTTTGGCATGGTCCTACAAGAGCTTTTAAAGATATGGCTCTTCAACCTTTTGGACAAGTATTAAGCGATTTAGCAAAAGAAAAAAATGAAAACTATCTTATTTTAGCTGCTACAAGTGGTGATACAGGGCCTGCTACACTTGAGACTTTTGCAAACAAAGAGAATATAAAAGTAGCATGTATGTATCCAGAAAATGGAACAAGTGATGTCCAAAGACTTCAAATGGTTACAATCGATGCTAAAAATGAAAAAGTTATTGGAGTTAGAGGAAACTTCGATGATACTCAAAACACATTAAAACAACTATTAAATAGTGATAATTTTAAAAATACTCTAAAAGAGAAAAATATCAAACTTTCAGCTGCAAATAGTGTAAACTTTGGAAGAATAATCTTTCAAACAATATACCATATTTGGGCTTATGGTAAACTTGTAAATGATGGAGTAATTAAATTTGGTGAAAAAATCGATATTATTGTTCCAAGTGGTAACTTTGGTAATGCTCTTGGTGGATATTATGCTAAAAAAATGGGACTTGCAATTGATAAAATTGTAATAGCTTCAAATATCAATAATGTCCTTACTGAATGGGTAAATAATGGTGTATACGACCTTACAAATAAAGAACTTATCCAAACAGCTTCTCCTGCAATGGATATTTTAAAATCATCAAATGTTGAAAGAGTTCTTTTTGATAAATTTGGTGCTAAAAGAACAGCTGAGCTTATGAAAAGTTTAGAAGAAAATGGAAAATATGAATTAACACCTGAAGAATTAGCTGAAATCAAAAAAGATTTTATCGCTACAAGTTGTTCTGACGAAGAAGGGTTTGAGTATATCAAAGAATATGCAGCTAAAGGGTATATCATGGATACTCACACAGCAACTGCAATCAAAGCATATAAAACTTTAAATTCAGATAATATCCAAGTAGCATATTCTACTGCTGAGTGGACAAAATTTGCTCCAAGTTTATATAGAGCTTTAATTGAAGATAAAAAAGTAAGTGATAAAGAAGCTCTTGATACAATTAGTGAAAAATATAATGTATCTGTTCCTAAAATGGTAGAAGAGCTATTTACAAAAGAGATTACACAAAAAACTATAGTTAACAAAGATGAAATTGAAAAAGAGATAGTTAAATTCTTATGATAGCAGTTCTTAGTATCTACTTATTTATAGTAGTAGGATTTATAGCTAAAAAAGCCTTCAAAGAGTTAAATGAAAAAAGTTTTGTAATAATATCAGTATATTTTTTACAACCCTTTTTAACTCTTTGGGGATTAACTCTAAAACCCTTAAATTTAAACTCTTTATATGCTCCTTCTTTATATTTAGGAATTATATTTATTTCCCTTATTTTTACATCACTACTTGCTTTATTTGTAAAAAAAGATGAAAGAAGTATCGCAATTATTAGTGCTTTAATTACAAATACTGGTAATTTAGGAATTCCATTAAGTTATGCTTTATGGGGTGCTGATGGTGCATTTTATGCCACTATTTTAAATTTAACAAATATGTTTTTTGTATATACATTTGGTATATTCTTTTATGCTGGAAGATTTAGTATAGAAAATACAAAAAAAATATTAAAAATTCCTATTATTCATGTTGGAATTATTGCTTTAATTATCAATTATTTAAAAATAGATTTATCTCCTATATCACAAATGTTACAAATGGGTGCATATTCTTCAATGGTTATACAACTAATTATATTTGGTATATATACTGCAAATATAAAAATAAAAAAAATACCTATCAAACTAACAGCAATTGTCTCAATTGAAAAATTTATTATTGTTCCTATTATTGGGTATCTATTTTTAAGTATGTTTAAATTAGACCCTTTAATGCTAAAAGTAGTTTTATTAGAAGTAAGTGTACCAATAGCAGTAAATAATGTAAATTTAGCAGCTTTATTTGATAACAAACCAGAAATAGTTGCTTGGCTTATTATATTTACAAGTATATTATTTATTCCATTTTTTTATATTGTATTTTAAATTTTATGGAAAACATATCCAACTTCTCTTATGTTTTCCAGATTTTCTAAACTTAATTTTTTCTTTAATCTTAATACAGCTACTGTTATTGTATTAGTTGTAACTTCAAAATTCCAAACTTTTTCATTTAAATAATCAAAAGTAACTACTTTACCTAAATTAGATAAAAATATTTTTAATAATTCTGCTTCTTTTTTTGTAATCTTTATATTTTTACCATTATAATAAACTAAAAAATTATCTAAATCAAAAACATATGGTCCTAAAGTCAAATTACCTAAAGTTAAGTCTTTAGAAATCCTTTTTATTCTCAAAAGTAATTCTAATACATCAAATGGCTTTTTGATATAATCTTCACATCCAAGCTCAAATGCTTTTTTAATATATTCAATATCATCATAAGATGTCATAAAAATAGTTTTAACATCTACATTTAATTTATTTAATAACTCTAAAATCTCTGTCCCTTGCATATCAGGTAGATTTATATCTAATAATAAAATTGCAGTGTCTTTATCAAAATTTTCTAAGAAAGTATTAGCATCATAAAAAGTATGAACTTCATATCCCTCTTTTTTTAAAACTAATTCAATTTGATTTGCTAAACTTTTATTATCTTCCACTATTGTAATTTTCATCTTACCTCCAAAAACCAAAAGTAACTTCTTTTTTTGTTACCATTCTTATCTATAATTCCAAAATATTTTTCTGCTTGTTTAAAATACCCTACTTGTTGTGGTTGGTCAAATAGATGAAATAGATTAAAACCTATAAGTCCAGCTTCACTTTTAAATATAGGTAATAATTCGGCATATCTTTTAAATACTTTACTTTGCAAAGGGAAATTATAACTTGAAATTGCTAAATAAGCTAAAAAAGTTGGTTTTTTATATTTATTATGCAAGTATTTAGCAAATTCTAAACTTCTATAAGGGGTATTTAAAATATCCCCTTGTGAATTTCTTGTAGTAGCTCTCATCTCTTGAAAAGCGATAAAATCAAAATATTTAACTGCCTTAAAAGATTTATCAAATAGTTCAAAATTATTATAATCAAATGTCACACCATATACACCAAAATCCCCTACTCCATATCCAATCATTCTATTTTTATTTTTTAAAATCTTATAACTTCTTTTCATTATATCATTCCAGCCACTCCAAGAAGCCACACCATTTTCGTTATATTCAGGGTTTAAAATAATATATTTAACTCCTTTTATTTTTGAAAAATAGATATCACATTTTTTTAAAAAATTAAAATATTCATTTTTATGTTTTTTTACATATTCTACAGATATATCATCTCTAAAATAATAAATAATAAAAATTGGTGTATATCCTTTTTTTACTATGTTCTCGTTAATACTTGTAGCATTAAACCAATCTCTAAAATTAAAATCTTTAGTAATCCAAATAGATACACTATTTACATTAAATACTTCCCTTTTTAAATAGTCTGTAACATTTGCATTAATTGTGCAATTACCATCATAAGGATGATAAATATTATCTATTTTACATAAATCATATCCACCAACACCTACTAAAAATTTACCATATAAATTTACCATTAAAATTAGAAATAATACCTTTTTCATTAAATCCCTTATTTGAATTTTAGAAAAACTGTTAAATCTGCATAAACTGGTAATTTTTTAATTCTAATATCTATATACTCATTTGTTTTTTTGTAAATATAAGCATCAATATTTAAAAAGTCTGTTGATACTTTTTTTACATCTTTTGTATATACTCTAAATGTAAAGTTTTTTATAACTTTGTTATTATTATTTGTTACATGCACTACTATATTGTCTATAGTACTAAATGATTTTAATACTATATTTTTCGACTCTATAATTTTTTGATTTATATCTTTCCCTTTTAATATAGGAATATTTTGCTTTTTAAACTCTTTTACAATAGTTTCTAAAATTTTAATATTAGAACCATAACTTAAAAGATGTGTATGAGTACTTAATGTATAAATAGCATTTAAACCAGTAATAAATTTCATCTCTTTAATTGCATTTTTGATAATTTTATCTTTATTCCATGCAAGTTTTACTAAATAAGCATAATCATCTGTTCCTAATCTTGGAATAATCATTAAATCTTGATCCATTTTTACATCTAATTGACCTATATTTTTTTCTAATACATATTTAAATCCACTTCTTCTTAAAGCTTCTCTTAAATTTTCATTTGTTTGTTCTCTTGGTGGTCTAAATCCTACAATCATTTGATGTGATAAATTATGTAATAAAATTCTATTTAATTTAATCTCTATATTTAATTTTTTAGGTGATGCTTTTAATAAATCAGTATGTGAATAACTATGACTTGCTATTTCTATATTTGGCATCGAACCAACTTTTAGCATTAAAGTTTTATTTTGTTCAGCTAATTTACCTACACAAAAAGCTGTAGCATTTACATCTAATTTTTTCATACTATTAGCAAAATTATTTAAATTTGAAAATCTATATTCAGTATCTTCAGATATAAATATCATTTTATCATTATCTAAATAAGGGTATTTTACTACTTTAAAATTATAATAAGCATAATCTACCATATCTTTAAATAGCTTGTTATAGTAATCTTTTTGTGAATCAACTGCTCTAAATGCATATAAAGGGAATGAAAAATAGATCCATAATCCTTTTTTATATCTACCACTCCATAAAGCGCCATTAGCTAAAGGGTTTCCTTCATCATCATACAACCCTTTATTCATAGCCCAATTACTCCATTGTAAATATGGTTTTTTACCCTCTAATAAAGGGATAGAATCATACAGCACAATATCTAATCTTTTAGCATTTTCTATTTGTATAGGTGACATTAAAGATGAAACTAAGAAAAATGTATGAGTTTTATCTTTTCTAATATAGCCTTGAGTAATTAAGCCTGTTAAATCTTCTCTAAAATCTGAACTTACATTAAAATTAAAAATAATTCTACCACCTTCAGCTACATATTGTTTTAATTCTGTTTTTTGCACATCAGTAAGAACAAAATTATCAATAACTAATAAAGGATATCTTGGATCTATATTATCTAAAGTTGTAATCTCTTTGATTTTATAAGATGGTAGGACTTTTTTAATATATGCTATATTATCTTTATAATTTTTTTCTATCCCTAATTCTCTAACCTTTTTTAAATCTTCAGGAGGTAAAAATAGATATATCTGTTTACCTTTAAAATTTCCTACTAATATAGAATTAACATCTACATAGTTTTTCATAATAAAAATCACTAACACTAAAGATAATAACAATAAAGATACACTTAAGCCTAATACAACACTAAACTCTTTTATATCTTCTTTTAATTCTTTAGTAATTGTCATACTTTCACCTCATCAAAAAATAGAAACTTTCTACCACTCTCTTCTCTTAATTCCTCATAAGTGATTACATCACTACCTTTTCTTCTTTGTCTTTCTCTCATTTTATATAAGAAATATGCTACTATCCCAAATACTAATGTTAAAATAATAATTACTAAAACTGAAAAACTTAAAAACGCAATAAAATTCATATTAAATTCCTTTTCTTTCTAATTTACCCCAACTCATCTCAATATTAAACCACTCTTCAATCGTCGCAAATATTTTCGATATATTGATTACAGAAATAAAATATAATCTATATAAAATTGCATAAAAAGATAACGATTTAGTTTCGTTTGTAATCAATATACAATATAAAGCACCACTAATATCTACAATTGTAAATAAAAACCACCAAAATATTAAAAGTGTATTTACACCCATCGAAAAAGAAACATATATCAATAACATCGATGTAAATAGATCCATAAATGGCCAAAATATAGCTTCAAATAACATATACCATAATACAATCGTAAAATTTGCATTTTTAAAATTCCATAAATTATGGCTATGTTTTCTAATAGCTTGTAAAATTCCTCTGGTCCATCTATACCTTTGTTTTAATAAATTTAAAAGCTCATCAGGTGCTTCAGTATGAGCTACTGCATCAGGTTCAAAATCTATCTTATGCTCTTTTTGAATAAGCTTTAGAGTTAAATCACAATCTTCTGCATATGTATCATGAGCATATCCACCAACTTCATTAATAGCACTTTTTCTAAACATACCAATAGGACCTGGTATAATATTTACAAGTTTTAGAAATGCTTGTGCATTCCTTACCATATTTAACCCTTCAATATATTCAAGTGCTTGAAGTTTTGTCCATACATTTACCCTATTACTCACAAAAACACTTCCTGCAACAGCACTAATTTCTGGGTCTTGGAAATATCTTACCATTAAAGCAACTGCATCTTTATCTAATTTAGAATCAGCATCTACACACATCACTAATTCACCACTACTTCTTTCAATTGCAAAATTTAAAGCTCTACTTTTTCCACCATTTTTTTTAGTTAAAACTTTAATTGTCTTACCTTTAAATTCCCCTTCAAACTTTTTTGCTATTTTATAAGTTGAATCAGAACTACCATCATCCATAATAATAATTTCTAAATTTTCATATGTTTGTTCTACTAATGATTTAATAGATACACCTATTGTAACTTCTTCATTATATGCTGGGACAATAATAGTTACTCTTGGATTATAATGTTTGTTTTTTACATCAAATTCTACAGTTTTTTGAGTTGTTTTGATTATAGAAAAAAATATAAAAGCTACATATCTAAAAATAATAATAAAAGTAAAAAATGCTACTAAAATAATAGCAAATCTAATAAATCCACTCTCTACTGTATGAAATACATTTTTTACATCATAAAATGTAGTAACTACAAATAGAGATAAAACAACTAATACAATTAAAAAAAATAAACTTCTCACCACTTAACCTTTGTTACTAATTTACATTCATCATACCAATAATTTGCTGTAGTATCTCTATATGAGTGATTTCTCATACACCCTATCTCTAAAAATCCATTATTAAATTTTGCTCCATATGAATATAAAAAAGAGCTTTCTATAAAAGAATAACCCAACTTAGCTACTCCTTCTAAATATTTATATGTGGGATGTAATTCTATATAGTTAGAATCTGTTAAATCTGGTGAATAATAACAATCTGTTGGTTTTGAATTATATTGATACCATCCACTCAAATAATAATAAAAATCTATATTTTTATAACTATTTTCATAAAATTTATATTGAAATTGTGGAGTTATTTCTAAATTTGTATCAATTTTTGCAAATTCTATACTCCACCAAAAATTAGTCAATTCTAAATAATCTGTTTGAAATCCAGAATATTTAGAAAAAACTAAATGATTTGAAATTAAATTCTCATCAACAGCACAAAAAGATTTTTTATCTTTTCCTGTAATTGATTGAAAATAGGCTATATTTATAGCTCCATTATAAGATATATAAGGATATATATAGTTAGTATCTTCATAATTACCTAATTCAAAGCCTAATGTAAATCTATTAATATCATAATGTAATGTAAAATATTTACCTACTCTATCATCATTACTTTTATAAAGTCTCCATCCTTTTAAATCGATGTATAAAGGGTATCTTTTATAAAATAATCCATAATCAACTAATTTCACACCATCTTTATCTCTATAATATTCCCCTATAAACCCTAATTGATTTGGTTTATAGGGTGCTATCTTTTTTATTTCTTCCTTTGTAATATTTTCTTCAACTGTTTCTTCTTTAGGTTGAATTATTTCTGTTGTATTTTCTTCAATAGGAGTAATATTATCTTCAATAGTTACATTATTATCTACTCCATCATCGATTATAGTTGTAATATTATAATCAGAGATATTAGCTTCTATTAACTCTTTCATTGTTGTAGCATTACTATCTTTTATAGTTGTAATATTTACATCAGAATTTGTAATATTTATATCCATTTGGTTATTATAATCAGCGGCAATAGTGATATTAAAATCTTTTAGTTTTTTTGATACTAATTCATAACATTTATAGTTTGTAGGAATATATTCACCTTCTTCCCAAGTTTCTTTATCAATTAAACACTTTTTATCTTTACATTTTAAAAGAAGGATTTTATACCCTTTATCACTTTTTTTATTTGTTGTATATTGTTGGAAAAATCTAATTTTATAATAATGGTAATCCCCTTCTTTATAATCTTCTGTTAGAGTGAATCCTGCTAAATATAAAGAGATAAAATTAACACTTTTAAATATATTCTCTTTTTTTATTAACCAAATAGTATTTTGGCTATATTTTGGTGTATAAAATTTTTTATATTGATTTATATCTTGACTCTCCCAAGCCTTTTTCCAATCCATAATAAATTGTTTTAAAAATTTATCAAGAGGTTTTTTTGCATATTTTAAAGCTTCTTGATATGCTTTTTTAGCTGCTTTTGTTTTTGAGCTTTTTTCTAATGAATATCCATAATGGTATAAAATATTACAATCTTTTTTTTGCCATGTAAGCAAGAAAAATTCTCCACTTGCTTTTTTATAATCTTGACTAAATTCTAAACTATAAGCATATCTTTCTCTTACTTCTATATCATTTGGATTCGATAATAGATACTCTTTATAATATGTATTTGCATCTTCATAAAATCCATTAAAATATAATCTATTTGCTATAGTTAAAAGTTTTGCATTTTTTTCATTTAATACATCATTTAAAGTTTTTTTTGAGTTTTCTTGTGTAAATTTTGGTGAAAATTTAGCTATTTTTGCTTTTAGAGATAATGCCTTTTTATGTTTTTTATCAATAGCTAAAATATCATTAATTACACTTAATGCTGATTTTGTATAACCTGCATAATAATAATTTTCAGCTAATTCATATAAACTATCCGCATCACCTTTTTTATATGCCCAATATTCATAATAACTAAATGCTTTATAAGGGTTTTTTTTGATTAAATAAAGCTGAGCTAAATTATGAGCTACTGGTAAACTTGGTTTAATATTATAATATTTTTCATAATATTCTATAGCTGTATCTATATCTTTAATAGCTTGACTATATTGGGCTACTCTTAAAATATAATCTAAATTTGTAGGTTCTTTTTGTACTAAAAGTTTATATTTTTTAATTAAAGGTTTCACATCTCCATTCATTACCATTAATGCTTCTTTTGCATCAATAGAAGTTTTTTTATTTACAACCTCTTCTAATAATGGTTTAGCTTTTTTATAATCTTGTTGCCAATAATATATTAACCCTTTTGTCTCTTTTGCATCAATAATCAATTTAGGATTATTAGAATTTGTAATAATATCATTTAAATAATTTATAGATTTTTGATAATCTCCATTCCAAGCATAAATCTTAGCTGTTAATAATTTAACTTTATAATCCCCATTTTGCACAAGTTTTTCTAAAATTTTTAGAGCTTTTTGATTGTCACCACCCCATGATAAATATGTAGCATACCAATATTTAGCATTTTCATCTCTTGGATGCTTTTTAATATAATCTTCTAATAATGAATATGCTTCATCTTTTTTATTATAAGCTAAAAGTATATAAACTAAATTTTGTAAATCTTTAAATTCTCCTGTTTGTTTATATTTTTCTCTTAATTTATTTAATTCTTTCTGTTTTTTTTCTAAAATTTTCTTTTGATAGTTTTTTAATTTTTGATTATTTTTGTCTCTTTTTAAAAGTTGAGAAATTAATTTATTTGCTTTATCTATTTTATTTAAAAACAGATAAGTATCTATCAGTTTATAAGCATATTCCATCTTATAAGTAGCACTATATAAAATAGAAAAATCTCTCTCAGCTAATTTATAATCGCCTTCATAATAAGCTAAATATGCTTCTATTTCTAAATAATCTAAACTTTGTTTATTTTTAATAGTTTTTAAAATCTGTTTTGTTTTTTTATAATCACCATCCCAAAAAAACACTTTTGCTGTTATAATTTTAGGATAATCAGTTTTAATAAAAGGTAGAAATTTAGATAATTTTTTAATCTCATCATACTTATTTTCAAAAAATAGTTTTTTATAATATTCATCAATATTTTTATCTTTAAAAGTATCATAAAACTCTTTTTTATATTCAATTTTATATAATAATTCTTTTGCTATACTATTATTCTCATCTATAGCTAACACTTCATTTACAAATTTTGCAGATTTTGTAAGATTTCTATCTAAATAATATCTGGCCAAAATCAAACGGTTATTCACATCATTTTTAGCTAAATTATTCTCTATTGAAGTATCTATCTCTAATCCATAAGCAAATAGAGAAAAAACTAATAATATTAATCTATACAAGGCTCATCTCCATTATAAATATCTATACAATCTCTCATACTAATTACATCAAATTCAACTTCTAATTTGTTAAATAAAATTTTATCAACTTCATGATTTAATAAATTTAAAAATATAATTACACTATAATCATCAAACTCTATATAAGAATCATATGGTCTTAAAACTTTTAAATGAGATTCATCAATTTTTCCATCTAATTTTACAATAGTAAAAATAACTTTTTCATCAATTAAATAATCAATATATTCTTTAATATCATCTTTTGTCTCTAATGGATTTTGAGGTTTGATAGAATAGGCCTTATCTAAAACTATTCCAAAAAATTTCTCTAATTCTAATACATAAACCATAGTTTGAGTAGTTTTAGCAATAATATCTACACACCCTTTAGCACGACCTAATAATCTATCATCAATCCTTACAAATGGTTGGTCAACTAAATATAAAGTCCTAAAATTATTTTCTTTAGCTATTTCACAAATATTAAAATCTAACTCCTCTTTTTCTTGTGAAAAAATTAAATAATCAGGAACATTAGAGATAATAGATAAAGAATCTGATATTGAATCTACAATCTTTAGATTAATATCTTCTTGGTCTAAAATATATTGATGTAATTTTTTTAATTTATAGTCTGTAGTAATCACTACTACATCTATCTCTCTTTGAGAAAATGCATTTGGGTCTTTAACTTTTAAAATCAATTTATGCTCTACACTTTCAAAAAGATAATGACTATCTACAATAGGTGATATTGAAAATAAAATTTCAACTTCTCTTTTATCTTTTGGTCTTGTCATTTTTAAATATAAATCAACACCCTCAACTAAATAAGTTCCAATTAAATCGTAATTTACAGAATCTATATTGATAGTAAATATAAATTTCTTTTTATATTTAATACCATAACTTAAAAGTTCAATAAAAAAATCTTCAATAAAATCTCTATCTGCATAATCAAAAATAGTATCTATTTTATGAAAAATTATAACTTCTGGAGCTTGATGAGAAATAAAATATTCTAAATCTTTTACTAAATAATCAAACCCATACTCATTTTTTACTAATACCCAATCATCTCTAAAAGAAAATACTTTTAAATCTAATGTTAAATTATGAAAATTCTTTTTATAAGCATCTATTTTTCTTTTAGTTTTATTTGCATTTAAAGGTGTCAAAAATACAGCCGACTCCGCTATAGATTGTGCAAGATATAAAGATAAAACAGTTTTTCCTATCTTTTTATCACCTTCAATTACAATAGAATCACTTTCCCTTAACTTCTTTATAATTTCCATTATTTACCCATTTCCTTATAATATTTTGCTAAATCTTTTTTGTTTAATTTATACATAACTTCACTCATTAATAAATTTCCTTTTTTATACGATGGATCTATCTGTAATAATTTAAATAAAATTTTTTGAGCTTCTTTATATTTTCCTTTATTTTTTAAAATAAGTGCTTTATAATATAAAAGTTTTACATCATTTGGATACGATTTTAAAATCTCAGAAATCTCTTTTTCGATATCATTATATTGTTCTAAAGCGATATAATTATCTACTAATAATTTAGTATATTTTAATCTTTTTTCAATTTCCATAACTTTTTTAATATAAAAAATAGATTTTTTATATTTATGTTGTTTATAATATAATCTTGCTATTTCATAATAAGGTAGAGATGAATAGTTTTTAATTGTTGCTATACTTCTTTGTAATTCAAACATAGCTTCACTATATTGGTATTGTTTTTCTAATTTTAATGCTTTCGTATAATGTGTTAGATTTACAAATTTTGTAGTTGCAGGCATTGATGGAAATAAATTTTTATCATATGCAAAAACTTTAACATAATAAATACTATCATCATCCATATTTAATTTTACTCTATTTTTTAAAGTATAAAAACTTTTATAAATATCTGAAAAATCTTCTGTTTTTGAGATAATAATTTTATATTTTACAGCTTTTGGATTATTAACAAAAGTTAGAACATTATCAACAACTTTTAACCCTTTTAGGGCATCTAATAATATAACCTTTTTAGCTCCATGTTTAGATAATAATAATCCCTCTTTTTTATTTACAATAGTATTATCACCTTTTACTTTTCCGCTAAATACAGCTACTTTTACATCTTCTTGTTTTGCTATTTCAAAATCTGTCCCTAAGTTATTAAATTTTTTATCAGCTACTGCTATAGTGGCTTTTTCTTGAATAGCTTTTAAAGTTACACTACCTTTAATTAACTTGGCATCAATAATAAATTTAGTATTATATAAGTTTTTATTTAAATTTAATTCATATTTAGAATTTGCATCAAATTTTAATACACTACCATCTTCTAATTTATAACTAATAAATCCACCACTTTTTACTACTTGATAATTTTGTGTATAAATAGGGAAATATGATATTACCAAAAAGAAAATAACAGAAGCAGGAACTAAACCAACAGCTATTCTTTTAATTGTTACATCTTTTGGTTTTGTAGGGATAAATAATACAAAATCACTCCCTATATTTTCATTTGATTTTACTGCTATTTTCCCACCAAAACTCTCAATTACACTTTTAGATAAAGCTAAACCTATTCCAAAACCTTTTGATTCTTCATCTATTTGTTCAAAAAATTTAAAAATAGTTTTTAATTTCTTTCTATCTATTCCTATCCCAGTATCTCTAATAGATAAATATACTCCTCTAATCGATTTTTCAATTTGAATATTTACACTTCCACTTTTTTTGTTATATTTAATTGCATTAAATACTATATTATAAATAGCTCTTTTTAACCAAAATTTATTACTATAAATTATTACATCACTTTTCTTAATATAGATATTTACACCTTTTTCATGAGCTAAAGGCATAACTTCATTTTTGATTTCTTCTAATAATTTATATAAACTAATATTTTCATATTTTAGTTTTTGGATAAATTGAAATTTAATAAAATTAATATATTCTTCTAAAATAGAGATAGTTTCATCAATGTTATTTAATAAATCTTGAATAAATACTTTTCTCTCTTCTGGTGACATCTCATACTTATCAAGTATTGTTACACCAAATCTAATAGAAGATAGAGAGTTCTTAATTTCGTGAGAAAATAGAGAAGAAATCAAATCTTTCATTAAGAAAACCTTTTTTTTATAAAATTATATTACAAATAAATGACATACCACTTACAAAAACACCATTTATTCGTAATTTCAGGCAGACTTTTTTTATTAAAAAATATAAAAGCCTATATAAAAATATAGGCTTTTTTTAAATTATAAATCAAAAAGTTTATTTACACTTTCGTTAAAATATACTCTTCTAATTACTTCAGCAAAAAGTTCACTTGTATCAAGAACAGTAATTTTTTCACACTCTTTTGCTAATGGAATTGTATTTGTAATTACAAGTTCATCTAAACTTGAATTTTTAATTCTATCAAATGCTGGACCAGATAAAACACCATGAGTAGCACATGCCATTACAGAATTAGCTCCTTTTTCTTTTAAAGCATTAGCACCATGAGTCATAGTCCCTGCTGTATCAATCATATCATCAATTAAAATTACATCTTTTCCTTCTACATCACCAATAATATTCATAACTTCACTATGATTTGCTTTTTCTCTTCTTTTGTCAATAATTACCATATCAAGTCCAAGCTTTTCAGCAAAATATCTTGCTCTTGCTACACCCCCTACATCTGGAGAAGCAATAATAGGATTTTTTAATCCTTTTTTTTCAATATAATCTTTAAATAAAATACTTCCATAAAGGTTATCAACTGGAATATCAAAAAATCCTTGAATTTGTCCTGCATGTAAATCCATAGTAACAACTCTATCAATCCCTGATTCTTCTATTAGATTTGCTACAAGTTTAGCAGTAATTGGAACTCTTGGAGCTGCTTTTCTATCTTGTCTTGCATATCCAAAATAAGGAATAATTGCTGTAATTTTATTTGCACTTGCACGTCTTAGTGCATCTACCATAATTAAAAGTTCCATTAAATTATCATTTGCTGGTGCACTTGTAGGCTGAACTATAAATACATCTCTACCTCTAATACTTTCTTGAATTTGAACACTTATTTCACCATCACTAAATCTTTTTATATCACATTTACCAACACTCATACCTAAATGTTCTGCAATATCTTTAGTTAATTGTGGATTTGCAGTCCCAGAAAATATTTTATATCCATTCATCTCATTATCCTTGTAAGTTTTTTATAATTATAACAATTATTATAGTCTTTTTGTCAGATAAAGCCCTAAACTTATCATAAAAATTGTAACAATATATAAAGTATTATATCCAGCATATTTTAAGATAAATCCACCTAAAATTGGAAAAAATAATCCTATAGATGTAATATTTGATTGAAGTGCTGTATATATTGGTCTTTTGTCTTCTGGAGCTATTTCAAATACTAAATTCATACCACTAATACTAAACCCATCTAAGGAAAATCCTAAAAATAAAAACACAAAAGCATACATATAAAAATTATTAGCAAAAAATGCAATAAGAAAGGCTAAAATTGAAAAAATAAAACTAAGTCTAAGCATTAATTTATAATCACTCATTTTTCTCCAAATAAAAAAACTTCCAACTATACTTCCTATCATCTGTATAGTAATAAATCCTCCAAGCATCCACCCTGTAAGAGTAAAAGATTGATTTGCTTTTAAAATTACAAATGGATATGATAAAAGATAACTAAATCCTAATAAAATAACTATAATTTGATTTTTTAATCTTTTATCTGTCTTTAAAAGTGAAAAAGAGTTTTTCAAAAATTCTCTAAAAGAGCTTTCTTTTTTTCTAATTTCTTTTTTTTCTGGTTCATTGATAGTTCCAAATGCAAAAAAACCTATAGCCATTAAAAAACTACTAACCATAAAAAGATAAGCATAATTTAATGGTGCTGGATAATTTTCAAGCACATATCCAGCAACTCCTCCACTCAAAATACTACCAATTGCTGTCCAAATCTGACGATTTGCCATGGTCCTACCACGATACTCTTTTGAAAACACTTTTGCTATTATCTCTTTAAAATAGATAGCTCCAAATCCAGCTGTAAAACTAAATCCAAAAAATCCTATTCCTATAAGCCATAAAGTAAGTGTTTTATTATTATCTCCTACAAAATAGATAGCAAGTCCAATTAAAAACCAACTAAACCATCTAAAGAAAAACACCATTCTCATATAAGGAAGAACTCTTTTATACTCTTGAGCATAAAAAGCAGCCCACATTTGAACAGCTATTGCTCCACCTTTAAGTAAAGATGCAAAAATTCCAACAGCAACTACACTATCACTAAAATGGTGAACTATTAAAGGTAAGATTGTAGAAGGCTCAGCTACAGTTACTGCAACTGCTAAAAAAAATCCATGCATAATATTTCTAATATTTGCTTTTGGGTCGTTTATTTTAAACATATATATCCTTAAATTTTTGGCGAATTATACTAAAATATTTCACCACTCTCATATAGCCATACACCCTCTTTTAAAAACCTACTTTTTTCATGAATTATAAAGTCATCAATATAAGCTTTAAACTCTACAAATGCTTCATTTTCACCATCTTCAAAAGAGATAATTTCAAGCTTTTTAAATTCACTATTACAAAAAGCTTTTACTTCTTCAAGCCAATTTGGATTATTCCATTCTGGATTGTTTTTGTGTGTAGTTTTTATAATATATTTTGCTTG
>Ga0256828_1000412_pt1 | contig 28897 bp, 33 predicted proteins | sample CV88metaG_FD_185993 | JGI IMG/M metagenome (GOLD analysis project Ga0256828, IMG submission 185993) | Hydrothermal vent microbial communities from East Pacific Rise, Pacific Ocean - CV88 | ecosystem: Environmental > Aquatic > Marine > Hydrothermal vents | place: Pacific Ocean: East Pacific Rise...
CTTATACTAAAAAAGGTTTTTACCCTCTTTTTACGCCTCAAGTAGACGATTTCTTTGGAAAAATCATCAATTTATTTGATGTTAATCAGATAGATTAACTCTTATTATAGAAGAGAAGGGAGGCTCATTAAACCTATGCTAAAATATGATGTTTCATCAATTTTATATTAAGAGTATCTATGCAGACTTTTCTTTCAAACCTTTTAACCCCTTTTTATGCTTTACGTTTACGTTATGTTCCTCTCCTTTTAATCTATTTTGCGTATGGTTCAACCGTTTTTGTTGCTATTGCTCGTGATTTTTGGGTGAAGCAGTCACTCTCATTGAGTGCTGAAGCACTTCTCTCTTTAGGGGTCTGGTTGAGTGTACCGTGGACGATTAAGATGATTTTTGGACAACTGGTTGACTCTGTGACACTTTTTGGTTCAAACCGTAAAGTCTATGTCTATATTGGCGCACTCTTGATGACCTTAAGTACACTGCTTTTTATTGGTATGGTAGGGGAGCATACTTGGGTGGCAGGCTATTCTAAAGAGCATCTCTATATAGTGGCTTCTGTCATAGGCGTTGTGGGGATGGTTTTACAAGATGTTGTAGCTGATACTATGACAACAGAGGTGGTTGAACCTCATTCTTCAGAAGAGGAGCGACGAAAAGAGCTAGCGACCATTCAGGTACTCTCACGACTCTCTTTGGGGTTTGCTATTTTTATGATGGGGTGGCTAGGGGGTGAAGTGGCTGAGCGTTATGGCTATGAGATGGTTTTTATCCTCTCTTTGTTTATTCCTCTTCTTTCTATTTTAGGTGTGAGTGTGGTCTCTTTAACACCCGTAGCACCAGTACCTTTGAATAAAAAGATTTTTTTTGGAGGGGTGCTTTTTGCTCTTTTTGTCATTGCGATGGGGTACAATGAAGTGCCATATTCTCAAGAGATTGTCTTTTTGGTTTCATTGGGAGTGGTACTCTACTTCTTAAAAAGTCTTATTGAGCCTTTAGATGCAACGATGGTAAGACATATTAAAATGGCAATGATTGTTATTTTTGTCTATCGTGCTATGCCGAGTGTTGGACCTGCTTTACAGTGGTGGGAGATTGATGTTTTAGGGTTCGATGAAGCATTTTTTGCCAAACTCTCTATGATTGGAGGGGGTATCGCTTTGGCTGGAATGTGGTTTGGAGCATCTTATCTCATTCGTCACTCTATTGGTCGGGTTTTGGTCTTTCTTACCCTTGTGTCAACCTTGCTTTCTCTTCCTATTTTAGGACTCTATTATAACCTTCATACACTTCTTGGGGTTGATGCACGTACGGTTGCTTTGGTCGATACAGCGTTGGCTTCTCCTTTTGACTATATTGCAGGTGTTTTAATGTTAACCCTTGTTGCCATCTACGCACCTGAGGGGAATAGGGGAACGTGGTTTGCCTTGATGGCAAGCTTTATGAATATTGCATTGAGTGCTTCAGGACTATTGAGTAAATATCTTAACCAACTCTTTGTTGTAACACGGGAGGTTAAAGAGGGTGGTATGGTGGTTGTATCGGCAAATTATGAACACTTAGGTATACTGTTATGGATAGTCACACTCTTAGGTCTTATAATCCCCCTTATCACTATTTGGCGTTATAATCCAGACTTAAATATAAAGGAAACAGATGAAAAATAAAATTATACTTTTTGATTTAGATGGAACACTTATTGACTCTACGGAAGCGATTTTAGAGAGTTTTGATTATGCGTTTAAAAGCTTTCAGCGTCCTACTCCCTCTGAAGATGCGATTAAAGCAGAAATTGGACACCCTTTAGATGTGATGTTTGAAACGTTAGGTGTTTCTCCTGAGGAGAGTGGTGCATTTGTTGATGCTTATAAGTCACACTACCGTCAAATTTCAACCCAAAAAACTTTTTTACTTCCTTTTGCAACAGAGGCAATTGAAGAGGCATCAAAAGAGGCAATATTGGGTGTAGTGACAACCAAAACAGCCCGTTACTCTGTGATTTTACTAGAGCATTTAGGACTCTATCACTTTTTTGATGTTCTCATTGGGCGTGAAGATGTGCAAAATCCTAAGCCAGACCCCGAACCTATTCTCAAAGCTCTCAAAGCGTTACCAACTGTTACAGGAGGTACTTGGATGATAGGGGATACCTGTATGGATATGCAGAGTGCAAACTCTGCAAAGGTTCATGGAGTGGGTGTTTTGTCTGGATATGGGACAGAGGAGTCTTTGAAAAAATGTACTAAAATAGTGTGTGAAAATGCTTTAGAATCGGTATATTTTATAGCAAAGTATTAACATCGTTACAAAAAAGTAACTATTTCAACCCTCTTTAAGAGTCTGAACATTACAATACCTCATGATTGACAATACTATCGAGGAGAAAATATGGTAGAAATTAGATGGCACTCTCGTGCAGGTCAAGGTGCCGTAACTGGTGCCAAAGGTTTAGGTTCTGTTGTTGCAACAACAGGAAAACAAGTACAGGCATATGCACTATATGGATCTGCAAAACGTGGTGCAGCTATGAATGCATACAATAGAATTGATGATGAACCTATTACAAATCAAGAGACTAAAATGTTTCCAGATTATGTATTTGTTATCGACCCTGCATTAGCATTTTCTGATGATATCACTAAAAATGATAAACCAGATACACAATATATCATTACCACACACCTCTCAAAAGAAGAGTTAATTGCACAAATTCCTGCATTACAGGATAAAGTTGAAAGAACATATGTGGTTGATTGTATGCAAATTTCACTCGATACCATTGGTAGAGCAATGCCAAATACACCAATTTTGGGTGCATTTATGAAGATTTCAGAGATGTATGAATTAGAGTTCTTTTTAGAGAATATGAAAAAAGTTCTTGAAAAATTCCCGCAGAAAATTATTGATGCCAATATGGAAGCCATTACAAGAGCTTATAACGAAGTGAAGTAGGAAGGAAAAAGAATGAGTATGACAGGTTCAGTAGCAGGAACAGACAAAAGAGGAATCAGAGAGTTAGGTGCAGAAGAGAAGATTGGTTGGGATGAGGTACAACAAGGTGTTGTCCTTCCATCATTTGATGGAACCACTGAGAATGCAGCATTTTTAAAGCCAGAAGAGCGTGAATATGCTGACTTTAACTCTTACACTGCAACCGTAGCATCTTGGAGAATCGTAAAACCCGTTTACAACAGAGATATCTGTATTGATTGTCAAAACTGTTGGGTATGGTGTCCAGATACCTCTATTATCTCTAGAGATAAGCAGATGTTAGGAATCGATTATGACCACTGTAAAGGGTGTGGGGTATGTGTAGAAGTATGTCCTACAAACCCAAAATCACTTCTTATGTTCAATGAAGCAGCCGACAATGATGAAGAGTTAGCAAATTGGCCAGTTAAAGAGAAGAAAGCGAAATAGGTAAAAGGATAATTATGGCAAAAGAATATGAATTAAATGATGTAGAGGTTTGGGACGGTAACTTTGCTGCTTCACAAGCACTAAGACAAGCACAAATTGATGTGGTTGCAGCATATCCTATTACACCATCAACTCCAATTGTTGAAGGGTATGGTGGGTATGTAGCTAACGGATATGTAGATGGTGAGTTCGTCATGGTTGAGTCAGAACACGCTGCAATGTCTGGATGTATTGGTGCAGCAGCAGCTGGTGGACGTGTAGCAACAGCTACCTCTTCACAAGGGTTTGCATTGATGACAGAGGTACTCTACCAAGCATCTGGAATGAGACTTCCTATTGTATTAACGGTTGTAAACCGTGCGTTGGCTTCTCCATTGAATGTTCGTGGTGACCACTCAGATATGTATTTAGGACGTGACTCTGGTTGGGTTCAAATTGACGCATACAATGCACAAGAGGCGTATGACCTCTCTTTATGTGCTTTTAGAATTGGTGAACATTTAGATGTAAGACTTCCAGTTATGGTACACCAAGATGGATTTACAACATCACATAAAGCACAAAATGTTTATCCATTAAAAGATGCAGTTGCTTACAAATTTGTGGGTGATTATGTACCAGTAGATGAGATGTTAGACTTTACAAGACCTGTTACACATGGTGCACAAACAGAAGAAGATTGGCACTATGAGCATAAAGCAAAACAGCATAAAGCATTAATGGATTCTCGTCCAGTAATTGATGCTGTCTTTGAAGAGTATAAAGAGCTTACAGGTAGAGAGTACAAAAGAGTTGAAACATATATGATGGAAGATGCAGAAGTGGCATTGGTACTTCTTGGTTCTTCTGTTGAGTCAGCTGTACTTGCTGCTAAACAACTAAGAGAAGAAGAGGGTATTAAAGCAGGTGTTATCTCACCAAGATGTTTTAGACCATTCCCTTATGATTTAGTAAGAGAAGCGTTAGATGTACCATCATTAAAAGCCGTATGTTGTATGGATAAATCTGCACCAGGTGGTGCAATGGGTGCATTGTTTAATGAGATTTCAGCAGCAGCATACACAACACAAAGTAGACCACTTATTACAAACTATATCTATGGTTTAGGTGGACGTGACTTTGCAATTGATGAAGCAAAAAGAATCTTTAAAGAGCAAAAAGCACACGCTGATGCTGGACACATTACAACAAATATCCAACAGTTCTCTGGACTTAGAGGTCCAAAACTTGGATTTTATGAGACAAGAAGGGGTTAAGAATGGCAATTACTTCAATTAAGAACTTAAAAGAATTTTCAACAAACAACGACAGATTTGAAGGGGCTCACCTTCTCTGTCCAGGTTGTGCTCACTCTATGATTGTTAGAGAGCTTATGAACTGTACAGATGATAACCTTGTTATTGCTTCAAATACAGGTTGTTTAGAAGTATCAACTGCTGTCTATCCATACACTTCATGGGATACCTCTTGGATTCATATTGGATTTGAGAATGCTGCTACTGCTGTAACAGGTGCTGAAGCAATGTATAAAGCACGTAAACGTAAAGGGACACTCAAAGATGCTGATGCTCCTGTAAAATTTGTTGCATTTGGTGGAGATGGAAGTACTTACGATATTGGTTTCCAATGGCTCTCTGGTGCTATGGAGAGAGGTCATGACTTTACCTATATTTGTCTTGATAATGAAAACTATGCAAACACGGGTGGACAAAGAAGTTCTGCTACACCAATTGGAGCGCATACTTCAACTGCACAAGCAGGTTCTCACTCTTATGGTAAAAAACAAAAGAAGAAAGATTTAGTGGCTATTATGGCAGCACATGGTTCTCCGTATGTTGCTCAACTTGCTCCAAATAAGTGGAAAAGTATGGCAAAAGGTTTCCAAAAAGCATTAGAGACTGAAGGACCTTGTTTCATTAACACTGTTTCAGCATGTACAACTGAGTGGAAATTTGACCCAAAAGATACCATTGCTGTAACAGACTTAGCAACAGATACTTTAATGTTCCCAATCTATGAGATTATTGATGGACACGAACTCAATATTCTTTACAGACCAAAAAATATCCTCAAAGTAGAAGATTATCTTGGTGCGCAAGGGCGTTATAAACACCTCTTTAAACCAGAAAATAGACATGTGATTGAGCGTATTCAATCAGATATCGATAAAAACTGGGAGATGCTTCAACGTCGTGAAGAAGCACGTATCTAACCGATACATCTCCACTTTAAAGAAGAGAGCATCTGTTCTCTTCTTTAAAACAATCCCTCCTTTTTCTCTTCATCTTCTCATTAATGCTATTTTTGTATAATAGTTAAAAAATCAAGAGAGATACCAATGATAAAATGGCTCTATTTCTGCCTAACCCCTTTAGCCCTTTTTGCCAATGTCCACTATGCAAAAATTGAACCCTATGAACATACTATTTTAAAATCAGCAGTGAGTGGTGAAGTGTTAGATGTTGCACTAGCCGATGAGGGAAGAGTGGTTGAGAATAAACGGGTTATTCATATAGATGACAGACTCGATAAAAAAAACCTTGCCTCTTCAAAAGAGAGTTTAACCCTTCTTGATGAGATGATTGCCTTAAATGAGAAGATGTTAAAAACACTCAAAGGGACACTAGAACGACAAAAGCACTACTATGAGAAGATGCGTCATCTTCAAACGACCTCTAAACGACAAAAAGATACAGCCTACACACTCTACTCTTCAGCCAATGTACAGTATTTAACTACACAAGAGAAGGTGATGGGTTTAAAACAACAGCGTTTAGAGATGCGTTATAAAATAGAATCACTGCAACGAAGTATTGCTCAAAAATCTTTGGTTATTCAGCAAAAATTTCTCTCAAAACTCTTGGTACACAAGGGTGAATATGTGATGCCTGCTACACCTTTGGCTGTGGTCGATGACCTTCATCAAGCCAAATTGGTACTCTTTTTAACGTCTGAGGAGTTAGAGAATATAGAGCAAAAATCTCTCTATCTCAATGGGAAAAAGAGTCACTACACCATTCATAAAATTTGGAAAGTGACAGATGAGAAGTTTATCTCAACCTATCGTGCAGAGGTCTTCATTGATGCACCAAAAAACTACTTCTCTCAATTAGTAAAAGTGGAGATAAAAGAATGATACAAACAGCATGTGGGTTAGATTGTTATGATGCGTGTAAGATTATAGGCACACAAAAAGAGGGGAAGCTTCTTTTAAAGGGTGATAGTACTCATCCAGCAGGAAGTGAAGCACTTTGCCGTCATCTCTATCGACATTTAGAGGAGGCAGAACGTATTGAACAGCCTCGTATTGATGGTAAAGAGGTCTCTTTAGAAGAGGCATTAGATGCCGTAGCAGAGGCATTTGGGGTTGAGAAAAAACTCCTCTGGAGAGGTTCTGGGAATTTTGGTGTGATGCAAGAGGTAACCAACTTGCTTATGGAGAAGCTAGGAGGTACACTCACACACGGAACACTCTGTGATGGTGCTGGTGATGCAGGGGTGCTTGCTGGTAGAGGGGTGAATAAGATGTTGCCTTTAGAGAGCATTAAAAAGGCTGAAACTGTTGTGGTATGGGGACGAAACCTTACCGTGACAAACCCTCATATGGTTCCTCTACTTGAGGGAAAGAAGCTTATTGTCATTGACCCTGTTAAGACAGCCATTGCTAAAAAAGCCGATGTTCACCTACAAATTACACCACGAACAGACTACTATATGGCGATTCTTTTAGCACGGTTTATCTTTATGGAAGATAGTGAAGACATCTCTTGGTTAGAGGAGTTTGCCCCAGAGTTTGAAGACTTCTATGACTATACACGAGAACATCGTATTAAAGCCATTTTAGCTTATATGGATGTGACTTTAGGAGATATGGGAGATGTTTTAGAGCATCTTCGCCATAAAAAAGTGGTCTTTCTTGTTGGAAATGGGGTACAAAAATATACCACAGGTGCCTCTACCCTTCACGCCATAGACTCCCTTGGTGCAACCCTAGGACTCTTTGGAAAAGAGGGGTGTGGGGTACACTATTTTGGTCACTCACAAGGGGGACTCTCTAACCCCTTTAAGGTTGCTCTTCCTACTGTTTCTAAGGTAACAACACCCTTTGAGCAATTTCAGACTGTATTGGTTCAAGGGGGAAATCCTGCTGAGTCTATGCCTCAAAGCCGTCGTGTACGAGAGAGCTTAGCAGAGGTAGAGAATCTTATCTATTTTGGACTCTATGAGAATGAAACTTCTGCATTAGCAAAGATTGTCATTCCTGCAAAAAACTTTTTAGAGAAAGAGGATATTCGGCTCAGTTATGCACATCACTATGTTCACCCTATGCACACCCTCAAAGAGAGTAGTATTGGTGTGAGTGAATACGCTTTTACTCAGGCACTCTTTGAGCGTTTAGGTTTAGAGGGGTTAGCCTCTGAAGAGGAGTATTTAGAGATGTGGCTTTCGCAAATGCAAACTAAAGAGGGTGAACTTATCTCTCCTATGTATGAGCCAAATCCCTATTGTGAAGGATTTGGAGAAGAGGGAGGTGAGCCATTTGAGTTTATTGAAGAGTATGATGATGACTTTATTAACACTAAACGCTTCAATAGGGTACGTGTGTCAAAAAAGCATCAAGAGGTAGATGAACGTTTTTGGCTGATTACACCTAAGAGTAAAGATGCTCTCAACACACAGTTTCACCGAACACAAGAGGTAGAGATTCACCCTGATAGAGGTTTTAAAGAGGGGGAGCGTGTGCGTGTATTCTCCTTGGAGGGAGAGGTAGAACTCTTTGTTAAATGGAATGAAGATTTACGTTTAGACTCCCTTCTTATTGCAAGTAACACAAAAGGGGTCAACTTTTTAACCCCTGCTTTAGTGAGTGATGAAGGAGAGAGTGCGTGTTATCAAGAGATTCGCGTAGAAGTTGAGCCGATTGCATAAAAATGGCTAAAATCTCTTGATGGCTAAGAGGTTTTTCCGTTATAATGCACAAAAAGAATAGAAGGAAATAGAATGCCACTACTAGATAGTTTTACTGTTGACCATACCAAAATGATTGCCCCTGCTGTAAGGGTAGCTAAAAATATGTCTACACCAAGTGGGGACGATATTACCGTATTTGATTTACGTTTTTGTGTTCCTAACAAAGAGATTTTAACCGAAAGAGGCATTCATACCCTAGAGCATCTCTTTGCAGGATTTATGAGAGAGCATTTAAACTCTAATAAAGTAGAGATTATCGATATCTCACCTATGGGGTGTAGAACAGGATTTTATATGTCACTCCTAGGTACGCCAAAAGCCAAAAAAGTGGCTAAAGCGTGGAAGAAGTCTATGAAAGATGTACTAAAGGTTAAAAGACAAAAAGATATTCCTGAGCTGAATATCTATCAGTGTGGAACCTATACTATGCACTCACTCAAAGAGGCAAAAGAGATTGCAAACACTGTTTTAGACAGAGGCATTGGTGTGATGAACAATGAAGATTTGAAATTGAGTAAAAAAATACTCAAAGGTCTTTAAGATGTTTATTTGGGTTCCTGTTAAAAAAGAGGAGGGGATGTTTTCTGAAATTGCACCCCAACTTGAAGCAACCTCTTGGGCATTGATTGATTTTGATGCAGGTGAAGCAAAGTCGGTAAAATTCTATCCAACCACAGAAGCATTAGGTGGAGAGTGGGTAGATTTTATTATTTTAGCCAATAAGTTTGAGAACTATATCGATTTTATGAATGAGGGTATGATGGTACTTGTTGTTCGTGAAGAGAAGAGTCTTGAGGAGATTGTCACTGCCTTTAAGTTTAAAGAGTTAGATGAGATAGGGTTATAGTCTTTGCAATACAATGAAACTTTACGTTCTCAAAAATCTTTGGTACTGTGTGAAGATGGTACACATACACTCTACTCAAAAGAGTTTGATGAACCCTACCACTCTACCAAAGATGGGGCGTTACATGAGAGCTTGCAAAAGCACGTCAAACCAGCTTTCTCTCTCAAAGAGAGTAGAGAGAGCCTTACGATTTTAGATATCTGTTTTGGGTTGGGCTATAATACCTTTGCTACCCTCTACTACCTACAAAAACATCAACTCAAAACCAAACTTCACATTCTCTCTCCTGAGTTTGATGAAGGCTTGGTACGCTCTTTAGATAGGTTTGATTTTCCTCCAGAGTTTGAGAGCCTCAAACCCATCATTAAAGCGATTTCACAAAACCTCTACTATGAAGATGAACAGTTTAAAATAGAGATTCTACTAGGCGATGCACGAGAGTCTATCCCTAAAATAACACAGAAGATAGACATTGTCTATCAAGATGCCTTTAGCCCAGCACATAACCCCTTGTTGTGGACGTATGAGTGGTTTAGAGATATTCGTGCTATCTGTGCTGAAGATGCCATTCTTACGACTTACTCCATTGCAGCCTCCATTCGTCTAGGACTCTATGAGAATGGCTTTTATATCTTCTTGCACCACGCCAAACTCATGCGTAGCTCCACTGTTGCCTCACTTAAGATGCTAGAGGGGTTAGAGTATATCGATATGGAACTCAAAAAAGAGCGTAACCCCACTGCACGAAGCCTTAGAGATGAGGCGTATACTTCTTAGAAGTGATACTTCATCTGTACAACAAGGTTTTTGACTGTGACCCCTTGGGTATTGGTGGCTATCTCCGTGGCTTCTTGGTAGATGTATGTAACGCTTATCTCTCCCCATTGAAATGATTTTCCTATACCACACCGATATGTCTTGTTAAACTCCATGGCGTGGTGTTGTACTTTGAGTCCATTATTCATTACAGCAAAGATGCGTCTACCCAAAAATGCACCTGCTCCAAAGTGATAACTCTGGTAGTGGGTATGCAGTTTAATGCCAGTAGTAAAGTAGTTGGTTTTGGCATTTTGACTAAAGGGATTACTCTCTTTGTTTTGTAGGTGAATATACTTTTCTACCAGTGTAAGGTTTGTGTTAAGTAAGGGGTAGACTTTTTTAAAGGTGTATGATGCTTCACTCTGATAGACATTAAAGTGTGGGTAGTCGCTGAGGTATTGGCTGAGTTTAAGGGTGTTGTAACGGTAGCCAAATCCGTAAATCTTTCCACCATCTGTCTCTTTCATAAGGTTGTCATCAATCGTAGCATAGCTCAAGAAGAGGGCTTGGTTGCCATCAAGCTCTCGGCTATATTTTGCGTAGTATTTTTTAACCTTTAAGTCTTCGCTGAGTGGTGGCTGGAAGGTTTGTGTATGGGTCTGTTCATAGTAGAATTGGTAGTGGTTTTGTTGCGATTGAAACGCTACATCTACCCCCTCTCTTACCCCTTTGTCTTTCTTTTGTGAGTTTTCAAAGTGAAAGGTTTCGTGAGTGAGTTGTAGAGAGGTTGTCCCATAGCTTAGGGTGCAGAGCAGTAGGGGGGTGAAGGGTATTATTTTTTGCATAAGGTATCCTTTTTGTATTGCATATAGAGTCATCATATAGTTGTATAGGGTGTTAAAAGATGTTATGCAGGAGGAGCGTGGGCGTTAAAGCCTTTATTGGGTAGATAAGAGGGGGTATACTGCTTGAGAAAAAATGTTTCAATGGCATACTCTATGGATTGAAGAGGAGAAGTGTGGGGTGTTGGGTCATTGCTATGTAGACTCTTTGCGACAATACACACTTTACAATCACTATGTACCACAAAAGGCTCAGAGTGAATATGTGTAGCACTCACATATGAAGAGAAGAGATAGAAGAAGAGAAGCATACCCAGAGTATGACGTGATAGAGGGTACATTCTCTCTCCTTTTTTTGTGTGGATTATACTCTATAAAGGTTAAATCAATGAACGTAAAAGTATTCAAAAAAGACTTCTTAAAAGTATGTTATACTTGTCATACATATAATACAAAAGGAAGATAATGATTAGTGTTCGCTTACCTAAAGAGATGGAAAATCGTATCAATAACTTAGCAAAAAGTACACAACGACCTAAAAGTTTTTTTGTAAAAGAGGCTTTGGGTAACTACCTTGATGATATGGAAGATTATTATGAGGTATTAAAAAGAAAAAATAGTAAAACCAGAGAGATAATAAGCTTAGAAGAGTTAAAAAGTGCCATTGATTTATAAAATAATTTTCGATAAAAAAGTGATAAAAGATTTAAAGAAAATAGATAAAACGTGGCAACAAAAGATTATACAAACCATAGAAACAACACTTACAACTCAGCCATATAGTGGAAAAAAGCTTGTGGGTAATCTATCTGATTATTTTAGGCTAAGAGTAGGGGATTATCGTATTATTTATGAGATAATTGATGATGTTGTAACGGTTGAAGTGATAAAGATTAAACATAGAAAAGATATATATAAGTAGATATAATGTGTTATAGTAAAAAAAGGAAAAGTAGATGAATAAAATGGATTGGAATGAAAAGATTACAGCATATAAGGCACAACCTAAAGCGTATCCTATGGAGTATGGGGAGTGGGCAGAGCCTTATGCTTTGGAGTTAGCTCGTGCCTATGAAAAAGGGGAGATTACCAATGAGGGTCTCTTAGAGGAGGAGATAGCCACAGTTGAAGCAAAACTTAAGGTAAAACTTCCTCCTAGCTATCTGGCTTTTTTAAAATATAGTAATGGATTGCTCTTGCCCGATAGGTTTACCAACCTTTTACCCCTAAAAGATATAGATTGGTTCTATACCTTAAACCAAGAGTGGGCAGATATCTGGAATGATGGTGAGGATGATGTAGAAGATGAACAATATTTTGTTTATGGTAAAGAGCAAGATAGTTGTCATATGCGTAGCCGATATTTAAAAACAGCTTTGCAGATTAGTGATAGTGCAGAGGGGGATGTTTTACTCTTAAACCCTGAAGTAAAATTTGGTGAAGAGTGGGAAGCGTGGTGGTTTGGCGATGCTCTACCTGGTGCTATACGCTTTCAATCGTTTCAAGAGCTACTCTTGTACCTACTTCAACCAGAAGAAGCACAAGAGCCAATGTCTGAGGAGGCGTATGCCAAACTGATAGAAAAAGATAATGAAAAATTAGCCTCAATGGAAGAGAACCTTCTCTCTAGCATTGTCTCAGGAATGCAAAAAGAGGGATTAGGTAGCAAAGAGATACTTTTAGAGTTTGAAAAAGAGTTGGCTATCACTCAAGCAATGACACAAGAGATGTTAGATAGAGTAAACTCAGGGCTAAAAGAGGAAGATAGAGTAGAATTTGAAGAGAATGATGAAGCCTTTTTACAAAAGGTAAAAGAGAAAATAAAAGGGTCTTAAAAGGTTCAAATATGACAAAAAAAGAGATATTGACATTTTTAAAAGATAAAAAAAGTTATTTAATGACTCAGTATGGGGTGATTTCCATAGGGCTTTTTGGTTCCTATGCCAGAGATGAAGCAAAAGCCAATAGCGATATAGATATTGCTGTTGAGATAGCAAAAACCAATAGAGTAGATAACTACTTTGGATTATTACATTATTTAGAGGATACTTTTGAAAAAAAGATAGATTTAGGCATAGAAAGTAATCTAAAAGAGGCTGTAAAACCTTATGTGAAAGAGGAAATTATCTATGTCTAACCCACGTGGAGATAAACTCTATATTGCAGATATTATTGAATCGATAGAAGCAATAGAAGAGTATATAATGAAACATGACTATGAAAGTTTTATAGAAAATCGTATGGTTTATGCTGCAACTATTAGAGAGTTAGAAATTATAGGGGAAGCAGCAGGAAAAATTTCACAAGCACTAAAAGATGCGTATCCCAATATTGATTATAGAACAGTTAAAGACTTTAGGAATGTTTTAGCTCATGAGTATTTTGGTGTAGATATGCAAATTGTATGGCTTGTCGCTTCTGAAAAAATACCACAATTAAAAATAGAGATAGCAAAAATAGAGATTTAAAAAATATGTACCGTTAACCAAACAGTGCCTTTTTGTGTTTTTAAGACGCTATGAGGTACTTTGGCTGGAATAAAAAGTGTTTCACCTTTTTTGAGGGTTTTTTCTTTATTGGCTATGCGTAGGGTGGCTTCACCTTCAAGTAGCACTAGCCACTCATCTTCTTCTTGAATGTATGTAATAGGCTCAAGCGTGTCTGAGCTTACAATGTGGTTGATTTTAACATTTTTATGTTCTAGTAGGGTGGTGAAGTGTTCCCCTCTTGGGGGAGTGGGAGTGTGAAAAAGATTCATCAATAACTCATCTGCATTGCATCAACGTCACTCCACCCCATAGACCTTTTGCTACCTCTATGGGCTAAGATGTGTTCAATGTAACGTGCGAACATATCGGTCTCTATGTTGACTTTTGTCCCTTTTTTATAGTGTTTCATCAGTGTCTCTTTGAGGGTATGGGGAATAATGGTAAGCCTAAAGGCACGCTCATAGACATCATTAACCGTCAAGGAGATACCATCGATGGTAATAGAGCCTTTGGGGATAATATAGGCAATGCTCTCTTGGGGTACTGCAATAATGAAGTCTGTGGCATTCTCTCTTGGAGTAATGGTTTCTACGACTCCAACACAATCAACATGCCCTTGGACAATATGCCCCTCAAAACGGTCATTCATCTGCATAGCTGGTTCTAGATGGACTTCTCCTGAGAGTTTACTCTCATCAATAATACTGCGTGTCTCATCAGCCAACTCCAAATCAAATCCATCGGAGTGGAGGGCAATGACAGTCAGACAGACCCCATTAATGGCAATGGAGTCACCAAGCTTTGCTTGATGGGTTGATTGAATGGTTAAGATGTTGTTTTGGTAGCTTTTAACAGTAGCAATTTCTCGGATAAGACCTGTAAACATAGACGCTCTCTTTTTTCGATATAATGCGACAATTATAGCAAAATATATTTTTTTGTTCTCATAGGTTATGAGAATAATGAAGAAGGGTTTTTATGAAGTATGATGTCATAGTAATCGGTGGTGGACACGCAGGCATAGAAGCATCGCTTGCAAGTGCAAGAATGGGAGCTAAAACACTCTTAATTACCATTTTAGTGGAGCAGATTGGAGCGAGTTCGTGTAACCCTGCCATTGGTGGGTTGGCAAAAGGGCATTTGGTACGAGAAGTAGATGCACTAGGTGGTGAGATGGGGCTATGTACCGATGCGACGGGTATACAATTTAGAACACTCAACGCCTCTAAAGGTCCAGCCGTGAGAGGAACACGCGCTCAAATTGATATGGATGCGTACCGTATCTATATGCGTAACAAGGTACTCAATACCCCTAACCTTGATGTCAAACAAGAGATGGCAGATGGGTTAATTGTAGAGAATAATGTTGTCCAAGGGGTCACAACAGAGCTTGGAAACCGTTATTTAGCCAGTAGAGTGATTATTACAGCAGGTACATTCTTAAATGGATTGATTCACATTGGTGAAAAACAGCAAACAGCTGGTCGTCAAGGGGAGTTTGCCTCTTTGGAGTTGGCTGAGTATCTTAAAACATTGGGTTTAGAGATAGGAAGACTAAAGACTGGAACGTGTGCAAGAATTGATGCAAGCTCTGTGGATATCTCTAAAATGGAGGTACAAGATGGTGATACCCCACCACCTCCTTTCTCTTTCCGTACAGATAGAGCTACCTTTACACCTAAACAGTTACCGTGTTATGTGGCGTATACCAATGAAGAGACCCATACTATTATTGAGTCAAACTTCTACCGTGCACCACTCTTTTCTGGGCAGATTGATGGAGTAGGTCCTCGTTACTGTCCTAGTATTGAAGATAAGATTAACCGTTTTAGAGACCGTCCACGACACCAGATTTTTGTAGAGCCTCAAACCATTGATGAGACGGAGTACTATATTAATGGTATGAGTACCTCATTGCCTATTGATGTGCAACTAGAGATGGTACGCTCAGTTGAGGGTATGGAAGAGGCAAAGATTGTACGTTATGGGTATGCCATTGAGTATGATTACATTCAACCAACAGAGTTAAAGCATACACTTGAAACGAAAAAGATAGCAGGGCTTTACTGTGCTGGGCAGATTAATGGTACAACAGGGTATGAAGAGGCAGCAGCTCAGGGGTTGATAGCAGGGATTAATGCGACCTTATCTGTGCAAGAAAAAGAGCCATTTATTTTAGGAAGAGATGAGGCGTATATTGGGGTACTCATTGATGATTTAGTCACCAAAGGAACCAAAGAGCCTTACCGTATGTTTACCTCTCGTGCAGAGTATAGACTCCTTTTACGTGAAGATAATGCCGATATGCGTCTTTTACCACACGCAAAACGTCTAGGGTTACTCGATGAGCAGACATTGAAAAAGGTGGAGGAGAAAGAGGCTAAAATTGTTGAAGCGTTACACTTTTTAAAGTCAAACTCAGCTACTCCTACAAAAGCCTTTCTTGAGACATTAGAGCATTTGGGACTCCCTAAAATTAGCTCTAAAACCTACTGGATTGATATTTTAGGAAGAGGGGAGTTAAGCCGTGAGATTTTAGTGACACTACTTCCAGACTTTAGTGACTATGATGATGAGGTGATTGAGCAGATTTTGGTTGAAGCAAAGTATGCACGTTATATTGACAAACAGCAACATCAAATTGACAAGATGAAAGATATGTTAAAGATTAAAATCCCTCAGGGGTTTGATTATAGCACTATCTCTGGATTGAGTAATGAGATTGTTGAGAAGTTACAAAAAGCACAACCGACAACACTCTTTGGTGCTTCTGAGATTTCAGGGGTAACACCTGCTGCGTTGGAGATTGTACACGTCTATATTAAAATGCGACAAAAAGGGAAGAAGTAATGCTCTACTATTATGTATATACAGGACATAAAATAGGATTAGATAGACTTAAACGTGCAACAGCGATGATTCGTGCTTTTGAGGCAAACAATACACCTTGTCGCCTTTTGGTGAATGATTTTCGTGCAGGGTTAGTCGCTAGAGAGTTAGGGGTGATGGATGCAATTACCATTGAGACCATTCAAGATATTGATGCCGTAGCCCAAATAGGAAACAGTGTCATCATTGACTCTCCTGAAGATGACCATGGACGTTTAGAGAAGTATTGTCAGGAGTTCTCTGTTGTCTTTAAGTGGAGAGAGTCAGCTTCAGAGGTTGCTCGTTTTTCAGAAAAATTACTCGATGGGGTGGTGATTGACCCACGTTATGAAGAGGCTAAGGGGGAAAAGGTAGAGAGAAAACTCTTCTTCTTCAATGATGCAGATTATGAGAAAACACTCTTAAAAGAGCGAACACTCTTTGAGGGTAAAGGGGTAGAGCTTCTTCTTGGACACTACTTCTTTGTTAAGTATGAAGATACCTTAGCTGAGATATTTACCACACTGCATGAGCCAGAGGAGTATATGTCACTCATTCAAGAGAGTAGTTGTGTTATTACCTCTTCCCTTCAGACAGCCTTTGAGGCAAAGAGTGCAGGGGCGTGTGTCTATTTCTTAAATTTACGCAATGAACCTCAAATGGCACTGGATTATTTGGCGTGTAACGATATTGAAACCATCACCTCTTTAGAGGCACTTTCGCAAACATCAGGTTGTATGGATATTTCCATCAATCAACTTGATTATCTTGTTCAGGAAATCTGTTCAAAGCTATAATTAGGAGGTTTTTTCTCCTAATTTACTTCTTTTCTCAACTAATACTAAAGTAATTTTTTTTTGTTAAAGCTCAATATTCTCTAACGTTATTTGTCCTATAATATATGGTTAAATTCTAAAAAAGGACGTTATTATGGCTAATAATACAGAAGGTCGTAGAGACTTTATGGGTATGGCTTTGGGTGGTTTTACTGCTCTTGGTGGTATCGGTGCACTCTATGCGATGAAACGCACATGGGATCCATTGCCAAGTGTTAAAGCTGCAGGCTTTACAACAATTGATCTTGCTCCAGCTGAAGAGAATGTACTGATTACAGAAAAATGGAGAGGGAAACCAATCTTTATTCTTCGTCAATCAAAAGAGATGCTCTCAAAAGTAAGCCCTGAGGCAAAGAAAAGATTGATTAAAATCAATGACAACTACTATATGGTAGCAGTAGGTCTTTGTACACACCTTGGTTGTATTCCAGGATATAATCCAACAGATGAGAGTTTCTTATGTGCATGTCATGGGGGTATGTATGACTCAACTGCTGATGTAACTAAAGCTCCACCACCAAGAGGGTTGGATATTCCTCCTTTCAAAATTGATGGAACAAAATTGGTACTAGGTGAAACAGGTCCTGAGTATGAACAAATGTTGGCCGATGGCACAACAATGCCTGTATAAGGAGGGTTAAATGGCACATTTCGATGAAAACGCAAAACCATTTAGTCATAAGTGGCTAGATGAGAGATTGGCAGTAGATACACTTAAGCGTGTACTACAAACTGAATATTGGATTCCAAAAGATATCAATTTCCTATGGGCGATGGGTATGGTACTTGCTGCTACTTTTGGAATTCTTCTTGTTTCTGGAATCTTCCTTTTAATGTATTATCAACCAAATGTTAACACAGCATTTGATTCTGTTAACTACACTATTATGAGTGAAGTAGGATATGGTTGGTTATGGAGACATATTCACGGTGTTGGTGCATCTGTTGTCTTTTTGATTATCTATATTCATATGTTTACAGGTATCTACTACGGTTCATATAAAAAAGGTAGAGAGCTTATCTGGTTATCTGGTATGGGACTTTTTGTTGCATTCTCAGCTGAAGCTTTCTCTGGATATATGCTTCCATGGGGTCAAATGTCTTACTGGGCTGGTATGGTTATTACCAATCTTTTCTCTGGTGGTTCACTACACGCTGATGGTTTAGTTGAGTGGATTAGAGGAGATTACGTTCCAGGACAAGCATTCCTTAACAGATTCTTTATGCTTCACGTATTGCTTATTCCATTAGCAATTATTGGTCTGATTGTACTTCACTTTGGTACACTTAGAATTCCACACGTAAACAACCAAGAGGGTAAAGAGATTGACTTTGAAGAGTCAGCAAAACTTTACAAAGAAGGAAAAGTAAAAGAGTCTGAAGTTATTCCATTCTCTCCAGTATTCCTTAGTAAAGATGTCTTTGTTATGGGTGTCTACTTCATCTTCTTCTTCTATTTGGTATTCTACCACTTTGAATTTGCAATGGACCCAGTAAACTTTGACCCAGCAGATGGTCTTAAAACACCAGCACACATCTACCCTGAGTGGTACTTCTTGTGGTCATATGAGATTTTACGTCCATTCTCAACAAACATTGGTTTAATTGCCTTTGCTATTGCACAAGTGATTTTCTTTATGCTTCCATTCTTAGATAGAAGTCCAAATGTTGCACCTGCAAGTAGAAGAGGACTCTTTAAATACTGGTTCTGGGCAATGCTTATTGATGTCCTTATCTTGACATTTATGGGTAAATTACCACCAGCAGGTATCTGGAGTACAATTGGTCTTGTTGCAGCATTGGTATTCTTTGCATTATGGATTGCATTGCCAATTATTACGAAAAATGAAAAAAAGCTATAAGGGGTAGAGGATGAAAGAATTAAAAATATTTGGTATTGTCGTAGCCTTTACTCTAGTACTATACTGGGGTGTTGAGCCATTTGCTCATGGTCAAATGCATAAACATGTAGAGAGCCATGGTCTTGTATACGATGGAACAGCCGACATTGAAGAGGCAGAAGCTTCTAAAAATGAAGAGAAAGTGAAAGCAAAAAAAGCTTTCTGGGATGATGTGAAGAAGATTGCTGCACTCAAAGGTGATGCAAAAGCTGGTGAGCAAGTTTTTGCTAACTGTGCTGGTTGTCACATGAAAGGTGCTGTCAATATGGGTGGTGTTACACCTCCTAGTCTTGACCACGCTGGTGCAATCTATGACAAAAACTTCCTTATTGCACTCATTAAAGACCCTGCAATGGCAATGAATGTAGACCATAAATACCCTAATGGTACAATGGCACATCCAATGGGAAGTGTAATGGCTATGGTTTCAGCACCACAAGATATTGCAAACGTTGTTGCATACTTGAAAGAGAAAAAAGCAGGCGAAGTAACACCTAAAGAGGCGTTTACTGAAGCGTGTGGTAGATGTCACGCAATGCGTTACGGAAAAATGACACAACTTGGTGACATTCCAAAAACAAAAGCGAACATCATTACAGGTAAAGATATTGATGGTTTAAAATACCAACAAAAAGTAGCAGAAGAACAAGCTGCACTTGCTAAATATCTTGGGAAATTACCACCAGACCTCTCTATTATTATTAGAGCAAGAGGTGAGCATTTCTTAAAAACATTCATTGAGAATCCACAATCTCAACTTCCAGGTACAGCAATGCCTAGAACTGGTTTAGATGAAGAGGGTATGGAGAAAGTCTTTGCTTATTTAGAAGAGACTGGTGATCCTAGTAAACCATTAAGAGAAGAGACAGGACCAAAAGTACTTCTTTTCTTCTTAATCTTTACAGTCCTTGCCTTCCTATGGAAAAAATCTATGTGGAAGGGACATCATTAATTTTTAATGATGCCTTTTTAGGGTAGTGTGGTCTTTCCACACTCCCTAGATAGTTCTTTTTGAACTTTCCTCTTTCTTCTTTTATCTCACCCTTTTTTTACCAACATTTTGATACTCTTAAGAAAAATTAATTATGATGGATTTCTATGCTAATCGATGGACACGGTCGAACCGTTAACTACTTACGCGTCTCAGTGACTGAGCGTTGTAACTTTAGGTGTCAATACTGTATGCCTGAAAAACCTTTCTCTTGGGTACCCAAAGAGAACCTTTTGAGTTTTGATGAGCTTTTTTTATTTATGAAAGTTGCTATTGATGAGGGGGTCAATAAGATTCGTCTTACAGGAGGAGAGCCTCTTTTACGAGAAGATTTAGACCAATTTATTGCAATGATTTACAACTATAATCCTCAGATTGATTTAGCCCTTACAACCAATGCCTATCTTCTTCCTCAAACAGCACAACGTCTTAAAGATGCAGGGTTGAAGCGTTTAAATATCTCTTTAGACTCTCTCAAACCTGAAGTGGCACACCATATTGCACAAAAAGATGTCTTAACACAAGTCTTAAAAGGGATAGACAAAGCCCTTGAAGTGGGTTTGGGTGTGAAGATAAATATGGTACCTTTAAAGGGTGTCAATGATGATGAGATTTTAGATATTTTAGACTACTGTATGCAAAGAGAGATAAAAGTACGTTTTATTGAGTATATGGAAAATACCCACGCCAATGCCTCTTTAGAAGGGATGCACGGACGTGAAATCTTAGCCAAAGTCAAAGAGAAGTATACCATTCACGCCCTTGGGCGTGAGGGAGCAAGCCCATCGTTTAACTACTGTATTGAGGAGAATGGGTATGAGTTTGGACTCATTGACCCACATAAACACGACTTTTGTGAAAACTGTAACCGTATTCGTCTTACAGCAGAGGGGTTTTTGATTCCGTGTTTATACTTTGATGAGGCGATGAGTATTGCAAAAGCTGTCAAAGCAGGTGATATTGAAGGAGCAAGTGAAGTCTTAGCACAAGTACTCAAAGATAAGCCCAAAGAGAACCGTTGGAGTGATGGGCTAGAAGAGGAGGGGCAAGAGGTCTCTCAACGTGCATTTTATGAGACAGGTGGATAATGTTTTACTTAACAGAAGAGTTCTTCTCTATTCAGGGAGAGGGGAAGTATGCAGGTGTGCCTTCGTACTTTTTACGTACGGGAGGGTGTAATCTCTCTTGTGCTGGGTTTGGTGCAAGTTACCACGTAGAAGGAGAGGAGCGTTTAGGGTGTGATACCTACTTTGCTGTGGATAGCCACTTTAGTCGTTCGTGGCAGAAGGTAGAAGATGCGAAACTGCTCATTGCTCATTTGAAAGAGGAGTGGGAGAAGATAGGCTATCTTCCTCAAGTGGTCATTACTGGGGGTGAGCCTCTTTTATATTATAATGATAGTGTCTTTTATGAGGTGATTGAGTGGTTAGTCACTCAGAAGATACGTGTGACGTTTGAGACCAATGGTACGATTGAGATAGATTTTGATGCCTATCCTGCCTATAAAGAGACCATTTTTGCCCTCTCTATTAAGTTGGCAAACTCTGGAGAACCAAAAGCCAAACGTATTAAACCCCGTGCTATTGAAGCCATACTCTCTTCTACTCAGGAGAGTTTTTTTAAGTTTACCATCGATAAACATCTTGTCCAAAGTAGTGCATTAGAGGAGATTGAAGAGATTACATCTGGGTGTTCAAAGTGTGACATCTACTGTATGCCAGTCGGAGAGAGTCGTGCGACTATTTGGCATAACGATAGGGCTGTGTTTGAGTTTTGTATGAAACACGGATTTTATTACAGTGACCGTTTACATATTCGTGTCTTTGACACCACACAAGGGGTTTAACCCCCTTTTTTTAGACTCTTTTTAAGAAGAGCATAATAGAGAAAATTGTACCGATACCTAAAATATTACAGATAACAAAGGTCTCATTGAGTCCTACACTATCACCTAAGTAACCAATGAGTAGTACACTCATAGAACTCAATCCAAAATTAATCCCCATATAGATACTGTGCATAAAGGTTGGCATAGAGGTGTTACTATCTTGAACAAGTGCCATTAAAACAGGTGTTGGAGCAAAGACAAAAAGACCCAATAGAGAGAGAATAAGAGGGTGTTGTGTCCAGAGAAAAAGCCCCATAAGTAGTAGACTCCCTAACGCACTCATTAGAAGTACCCAGTAACGCCCTAGACGGTCAGAGAGTCGTCCAGAGAAGAAGACCCCCACCACCCCACTAAACTGTAACAGAGAGAGTGCAAACCCTGCATAGGCAATACTCTCTCCATTTTGTACCAAATAGAGAGGTAAGTAGAGTGAGAGTGCACTTTTAATAAGGGCATTAAAGAGTAGAAATGAGGCTAAGAAGTAGAAGAGATTTTTATGGGCTTTAAGGAGGGTTTTGACATCACCTTTTTCAAACTTTTTACGCTCTATATGGGTAGAGAAGTTTCGAAACTTCCAGTAGAGTAGGAGTGATGTGACAATACCAATAGGCATGAGTTTATAACTCCCCTCTAACCCCCACCACGAAACAGCAGAGGTAATGAGAATAGGTCCAAGGGTACGTGCAAACTCTCCTCCTACCATAAAGTAACTCATTCCTTTTCCTGTCTGGTCACCTGAGGCTTGTTTAATCATCGTAGGGGAGGGAATATGAAAGAGTGCAGAGCTAATCCCTGAGATAAACAGAAGTAAAATCAGTATGAAGTAAGAGGGTGCAAGACCAATCAGACTCATACTGATGGCTGTAATGGCTGGTGTGAGTATGACAAAATATTTGACATTGGCTTTTTCTGCCATCAACCCTAACAGAGGGTTAAACAAAGAGGGGATACGGCGTACAATATCTAAGAGTGCTACCATAGAGAGGCTCAACCCTAACTTCTCTACAATAAGAGGGAGTAAGGGGGCAAGAAAAGAGGAGAAGATATCGTGTGCAAAGTGTGCAGATGAGATGGTTAAAACAGCAGGTTTTTGAAATGGTTTCACAGAGGTTTCCTTTTGATGGTGTGATATAAAAAAGAGAAGATACCATAGACTCTTATGCGTGATAATAGGCTAAAATGGCATCTTTTAGGGTTGGGTTTTGTAGGGTTGTGTAACAAAGTGTCACACTCTTGTCGTGTTTACAAGCACACGGTATGCGACCATACTCTTTTAAGAGAAGATGGGTTGTTCCTTGTGCTTTACACCATTGTAAAAAGCTTTCACTGTTGTGTGGAGGGTTTTTGACAATGGTGAGTGAGGCACCATCAAAGAGTGCCACATAAGGGGTTTTACCAAAGCGTTCACTCAGAGGTGCATCAGGGTGGTTATGCGTCAGAGGAATGGCTAAAATTTTTGGCTTCATTGGCTTCAAACTTCTTCACACTCCATAGCACAAAACGGTAGCTTACCATAAGCATCACAGGGAGGCTTAGGTACCAGAGTATCTCTTGTGTATATTCCATTTTTTTCTCCTAATAGTGGTGAGGGTCTGCATTGACCTCTTCAATGGTTAAAGGTTTACGGTTCATTGCACGCCAAACCAAGACAATATATCCTAGTACAAAAGGGACAAAGAGAGAAACAACACTCATTACCTCTAACGTATAAAGACTCCCTGAACTGTTTGCTAAGGTAAGAGAGCTTTGTAGATGAGTAAGAGAGGGGTAGAAGACGGTATGGTTTACACCTAAAAGCATCAGTATACTTGTGACAATGAGAATAGTGCCTATACCACTGAGCCAGATAGCACGGTCATTGTGTTGAAAGAGTGCAAGGTAGATAGCACTTAAAAAGAGTCCTACACCTAAAAGGAGTGTGACTAAGAGTGCAGGTGTACTTAAGAGGTTATGAAGCATCTTTGCCTCTTGTGTATAGATAATACCATCTTTAGGGTCAACACCAAATCCTACACTTAAAAGAAGTGTCCCTAAAAAGAGTAAAAAGAGGGGTAAAAAGAGAATAAAGTGCTGTTTGAGTTGGCGTAAAAGACGCTGATGAATCGCTTCGTGAAAGAGTGCATTGTAGAAGTAGAGCAGTGCTTGAATACGTGCTAAAAGTACCAATACAATCCCAAAGAGTAGGTTAAAAGGGTTCAGAAGTGCTTCAAGACCATATGTTGAGGTTGTCCAGTGTGAGAGGTTCATACTATTGACTTCAAAGTTTCCTCCTGTATAGAGTGTTCCTAAGGCAACACCAATAAGAAAAATCCCTAATGAACCATTAATAAAGAGTAACCACTCATAAAAACGTGTACCAAAGAGGTTATTGGGTTTTTTACGGTACTCATAAGAGACGGCTTGGACAATAAAACAGAATAAAATCGCCATCCAGACAAAGTATGCACCCCCAAAGCTTACAGCATAAAAGAGAGGAAAGGCTGCAAAGAGTGCGCCTCCAAACATCACAAGGCTACTAAAACCAATCTCCCATTTTCGTCCAAGAAGGTTAATAATGAGGTCTCTCTCCTCTTCACTTTTTGTTAAGGTATAAAGGAGGGTTTGCCCCCCTTGTACAAACATCATAAAGACAAAAAATGCACCAATGAGGCTCACAAGGAACCACCAGTAGAGTTGTAGGGTAGCTAAATCGAACATTAATGTCCTCCTTCTAGACCCAATTTAATTTGGGTAAACATAATTTTAAGTTCAGCAATGAGTAGTGCTGTAAAGAGTAGGGTAAAGAGCCAAAAGGTAATCATGACTGAGCTTGAAGCAACATTAGATGTTGCCATACCCACAGGGAGCATCTCTTGAATTGCCCACGGTTGTCTTCCTACCTCAGCCACAATCCACCCACACTCATGGGCAACATACCCAAGAGGCACGGTAAAAATCATACTCAAGAGTAACCAGCGTTGGTGAGAGATTTTTCCTTTAAGGGTACTAAAGAGTACCAAGGCAAAAAGAGCCATAAACCACATACCTAAACCAACCATAATATGGAAACTATAAAAGCTTAATGCAATATCAGGAATAGCCTCTTTAGGGTCTTTGAGATAGCCATACCCCATAAAGGCTTGGTTCTGTTCAAAACGTGCTTGTGCCTCTTGTGCTTTGAGGGTATTGCCTGCTTCTTGTGCCTCTTTATAGTCACGTAGTGCATCAAGGGCTTTTTTTCCTATCTCCATCTTTTGAGCAACACCTATAATCTGCTCTTTTTTATTCCCATAAAGGAGGTCTTCAATACCAGGAATAAAGGCGTGTAAATCGTGGTAACCTAAGAGTGAGAGGGCTGAAGGGATTTCAAATTTGAAATGAAAAGCCTCTTTGTCATCGCCTACTTCTTTGGTATTATCTAACAGACCAAATGCCACAATACCTGCTTCGTGGTCACCTTTGTACAGCCCCTCCATTGCAGCGAGTTTCATCGGTTGTGTCTGTGCTACATTGTAGGCAGACTCATCACCTGTACTGACAACAAAGAGAGAGGTAATGAGTCCAAATGAGGCAGCAACAATGATACTCTTTAATGCCATCTCTCTTTCTGTTTGACGTTTTTTAAGAAGATACCACGCACTCACACCCATCACAAAGAGTGAGGCTAAAACATACCCACCACTTACGGTATGAAGGAATTTACTCACAGCATTAGGGTTGAAGATGACTTCCCAGAAGTTCTCCATCTCATTTCTGGCACTTTGAGGGTTAAAGTGCATACCTACTGGGTGTTGCATCCAACCATTGGCAATGAGAATCCATAGTGCAGAGAGGTTAGAACCAATGGCAACAAGCCACGTTGAGAGGAGGTGTGTCTTTTTACTCACCTTATCCCAACCAAAGAACATCACAGCAAAAAAGGTCGACTCCATAAAGAATGCCATGAGTCCCTCAATGGCAAGAGGTGCGCCAAAGATATCTCCTACAATCCAAGAGTAGTTTGACCAGTTGGTTCCAAACTCAAACTCCATAATAATACCCGTAGCTAATCCAATAGCAAAGTTAATAGCAAGCAGTCCCATCCAAAATTTGGTGGTCTTTTTCCAAAAGGGGTTATTGGTTCTGACGTAGATACTCTCCATAATGGCAACAATAAAGGTTAACCCCAAAGTAAGGGGAACAAATAGCCAGTGATACAGAGCCGTTAAAGCAAACTGTGCACGTGACCAATCGACAAGAATATCGGTAGCTTCCATAGGCTACTCCTTTGTTAAGTTTTCTAAAATATAGGCACTTCTTTGGTCATCATTTTGAAAGTTCTCTTTCAAATAGTTAGGAAAGAAGAGCCATTTGACAATACCAAAGAGAATGAAGAGTTTAATGGCAATGAGAAGCCATAAACGTCTTCCTAGTTTCATTGAAGTAAACCCCTCTTGGTAGAAGGCAACAATGCGTTTAAGCGTGTGTATGATGTCCATCGTGGTGAGGGTGCTTCTTCTCATGGTGTGCTAAGACTTTACCAATGGTTTCATCATTAAGAGGGGTGAGTCTATTGGTTTTGAATGCTTCAATGGCATCTTCAAGAAGGATTCTCTCAAACCCTGTGTGAAAGAGTTGCATATCGCCATAGGCTTTACATTTTTCATAAGGGGTCTGTCCCATCTCTTGAATGAGAAGGCATTTTACACCTAATGCGTGAAGCCACGCAATCACAGCACCTCCACCTGATTGCTCATTGGGAACAATGGTTGTTCCTTCATCATCGACAATGGCAAACCATTTGGCTTTTCCAAAAAGGGGTGATACAGCAGGGTTTTCTCTGTTGGTTTTAACGGGTATAGCAAGTTTCATTTTTTCTCCTATATTTTTGACATATGTTCGAAATATAGCACTTTTGTGGTCATATGTCAAGTATAAAAAAGTATGATATACTTTTACAATGGGAAGAGAAAAATTAAAACGGACATTACAGTTTAAACCACGCTGTCACACTTTTGTTGCAAAGGGGTGTGAAAAAGAGGAGGTGATACACCTCTTACACGAAGAGATAGAAGCACTCTATTTAATGGATATTAAACGCCTCTATCAAGCTGATGCAGCTACACAGATGGGGGTATCACGCCCTACGTTTGCACGTATCATTAAAGAGGCACGTATTAAAGTGACGACGATGTTAATTATGGGTGCGACACTCCATGTTGAAGATGAGAAGGAGAAGAGTGTGGTTATGGTACCAAGCCTCTCTAAGAGGATTTTAGAGAAGAGTACACCACAAGCTCCTTATCTTCATCTTTTTGAACTCTCTCAAGAGGGGTTAGAGCCTCTAGAGGTCATACCCAACCCTGCCCACGGCTTAAAACAGCGTCCAGGACAAGTCTTACCTCAGCTTTGTATGAACAAACGTGTCAACTGTTTTGTCGTAGAGAGTATAGGGGAGGGGTTACGCAGTGCATTACTCTCAAAAGGGGTCTTTACACGAAAACTCTTAGCACCTCTTACTCTAAAGAAGATTCAAGCACAACTCTCTTAGAGGAGAAACCCCACTAAGAGTTTCAATGCTAAGAGATAGAGTAGTGTTGCCATCAGTTTTTTAATGGCTTTTTGTTCTAACTTAAAGTGCATCAAGTAGTTACCAATATAGCCTCCACTGATGGCACTTACAGCAATCAATCCAAGGAGTCTCCAGTCGAGTGGGACATAGCTTGCATAGGTAAAGAATGAACCCAGTGCTGAGAAGGGAACGACAAAACTCACAGCCACAGCCACTTTTTTAGGAGCAAACCCTAAAAGGGCAAGGAGGGGAATGAGAATATTCCCTCCACCTACACCTAAAAGACCTGCAATAAACCCAACGATTGCACCTACAAAGAGGAGTGCTAGACGACTTTGGAGATGAAAATATGCCTCTTTTTTTCCAAACATCATCATACTTGCACTATAAAAGAGCATCAACATAAAGAAGAATTTGACTATCTCCTCATCAATAAAACGGCTACTGTATGCACCCAAAGGTGCAAAAAGGAGCATCATGGAGGCAATGGGGAGGACAAATTGAAAATCAACCACTTTGCGTTTAAGGTTCATCACACTAGAGGTGATGGTTGTTGATGCCCCAGCAAAGAGTCCTACGGCTTTAGCCACAGTAAAGTCTAACCCTAAAAAGTGTAACAGAGGAATGAGTGCCACACCACTGCCTGCCCCTCCCATAGAAAAAAGTATGGAGAGAAAAAAAGCAAGGGTAGCGTAGAGAAGATAGTCAGACATAAAAGACTCCCATAAGGTAAAATAGATAAGTAAACAAGTACCTATACATAAGGGAAAATTATAGTCTATAAGCTGTAACAAAGTCCTTAGTATAGCAAGAAGTTTGTTTAAGCTTCTTAAGAGAAATAGTTGTGTATAGTAAAGATAAGGGAAAGAGTGAATAGGGTTGAAATAGAAACACATTTGGAGAAAAAAATGAAAATGTTTCCATGGAAACCTATTTTACTATATACAGTCGTAGCGATGGTACTTGCAGGATGTGAGGGTGGTACATCACTCTTGTCAGATAGCAATAACAGTGCTGTCTTAACAGAGACAACCACACCAGAGACAACACCTCAATCGCCTATTGTAGAGGAGAGTAATACGTCGACAACAGAAGAAGATAGTACTTCTGAGAGTAGTAGTGATGTATGGATTGTGCCTACAACCAATGATGGGTTACCTCAAACCCAAGAGATACCTACTGAAGAGAATCTTACTACAACCATAGATGTACCACAGAGTGTGACTTCAAGTGATGAAAACCTCTCAGACGAGCAGAGTGTTACCGTAATAGATGAAAATACCTCAGATGACAATAATACCACTTCTGAAGAGGCGAATCTAACAGAAGATGAAAATAGTACCATAGAGGGGATAGAAGCACTCTATGGGCAACTTCAAAAAGGGATTGGGATTGATGGGGCTTATCCGTTTGAAGACAGTGAAGATGAAGATAAGCCTATTTGGATGGATAGTGCAGAGCTTTTCTTAAACGCCAATATTGCCCATGATGAGCGTTATACCTCTATTACAGCTTTTGATGGTGATGCCTTTTCTGATTTGCAAACGAAGTTACAAGA
>Ga0256828_1000413_pt1 | contig 28864 bp, 25 predicted proteins | sample CV88metaG_FD_185993 | JGI IMG/M metagenome (GOLD analysis project Ga0256828, IMG submission 185993) | Hydrothermal vent microbial communities from East Pacific Rise, Pacific Ocean - CV88 | ecosystem: Environmental > Aquatic > Marine > Hydrothermal vents | place: Pacific Ocean: East Pacific Rise...
TCCGCTCCGCGGGAACATACAACTATTTATTAACAAACATTATACATAATTTCATCTTAAATTTAAAAATAACATACACAAGGAATGTATGTTATCAATAGGTATATTGATAAAAGTATGACAATATAAAATATTTTTGTTTTTTTAGGAAAAAATGTACTATTCTTTTTTAAAAGAAACTGTGTGTTATCTCTTTTATATATCGATAACTAAGCATTTTGTATGTTATTTGTTGTATAAAGTACATAACATACATAATGTTATGTAAAGCAAGATGTTTGCGATGATTATTACTTTTATGTATGAATTTGCATTATAGATGCATAAGCTACTTAACATTCCTATAAAAGATATTGCTTTCTATGTTTATAAGCTTTATATATAGGATTCTAATGTTATACTTAACAAAAATGGAAAATACAATGAGACTTTATGCACCTTGGGAAAAAGCTTTTAAAAAAATAGCTACCCCTTTTGAACACTTTATTCATGCACAAACAACCACTGGATTTATACTTCTAAGTATGACACTTCTTGCTTTAGTTATTGCCAATTCTCCCTTATATGAACTCTACCAACATACCATTCATACTACAATAGAGTTTAATGTAGGGAATTGGCAACTTTCCCACTCCTTACACCATTGGATAAACGATGGACTTATGGCAATCTTCTTTTTTATGGTAGGTTTAGAGATTAAACGAGAAATTTTAAGTGGGGAACTTTCAAGCCTTAAAATAGCATTACTGCCTATACTCTCAGCTATCGGTGGTATGGTTGTACCAGCACTTATCTATTTTAGTATAAATGCTAATACCCCTTATGCTAATGGTTGGGGAATTCCTATGGCTACCGATATTGCCTTTGCCATCTCAGCACTTGTTCTTCTTGGCAAACGAGTTTCTCCTGCTCTTGTTACCTTTTTAGTAGCACTTGCCATTGTAGATGATTTGGGTGCAGTTATCGTGATAGCTCTTTTTTATACACAAGAGATACACCTTATTCCTTTAGTACTTGCTGGTACTACTTTTTTTATTATGCTAAGTTTTAATCGTTTTGGTATTCAAGCTATATTACCCTACATTCTTTTTGCTATACTGTTATGGTTTTTTATGCTTGAATCTGGTGTTCATGCGACCATTGCAGGAGTTTTGTCAGCTTTAACAATTCCATCAAAACCAAAACTTGCACCTGTTGATTTTACCCAACATACCCGTACTCTCCTTGAGGAGTATGACACCTATCCTGTCACTACAGATCATATCATGCACGAGAAACAAAAAGCAATTTTACAAAATATAAAAGATACCCTTAACAATGTCATTCCACCCTCTTTACGCCTTGAAAATGCTCTCCATCTTCCTGTTGGTTTACTTATTATCCCTATTTTTGCTCTTGCTAATGCTGGGATTGCTATAGATTTTAGCGCCGTCGATGAAGCGTTAAGTTCTTCTGTTGCTCTTGGTATTATGGCTGGACTTATTATAGGAAAAATGAGTGGTATTGCAGGTGTGGCATATATCGCTATAAAAATGGGCATAGCAAAACTTCCTGAGGGAGCATCTATGAGTCAACTTATAGGAATAGCAGGATTAGGTGGAATTGGTTTTACTATGAGTATATTTGTAGCGGATTTAGCATTTTTAGGTGATGACAATACTATCTTTCAAGCAAAAATAGGGATTCTTATAGCTTCACTTTTTTCTGGCTTTCTTGGCTATATATGGCTTCGATTTATTGCAAAATAGGCTTATGTTTATGATAACAAATCCTCTTATTTACCTCTTTAGTCTCGCTTTTTTAGCTACTGCGTTATATACATTAGAGACAAAAACATCATGGAAGGTTGTTCATATTTTCCCTACTATACTTACACTTTATATATTTACAACACTTTTAGCTTCATTAGATATTTTTTCTAAAAATGCAAATATACACCATATTTATACACTTACACTCACAAACCTTATCCCCGCTATGCTTTTTCTTATGCTTATTCAAATTGATTTTACAAAACTATTCCACTCTAGTACGATAGGATGTGCATGTACTCTTGGGGTAAAACGCTACTGGTTTTTAGTACTTTTATCTTTAGGGATTTCTTTTCTATCGCAACTCTTAGCACACCATTTCACACCAAACTATACACCATTAAGTACACTCCTTATAGCTACACTTTTAGGTGTTATCGGCTCATTTACAAAACTACAAGAAGTGGGTGGAAGTAAAGAGATAGCAATGACAATGCTTTATCTTATCATTGCACTTGTAGGTTCACAAACTACTTTTTAGTTTCAAAAGCAACATCAAAACTTAATGAACTGTTTGCTCTCACATCTACACTAAAAGTAGCTTTATTACCATGAGTAAAATGAAAACTTCTTCCACTGTGTATAGTAGAACTTTTCTTTTTGTTAAAAGGGATATAAAGTGTTATTTTTTTTGCTGTATCTGTAGCATTTTTTAAACTATATCGTATTTTTACAAACCGATAATCACCCCGTTTTTCTCGCTCAAGTTCTGTTTGTGTTACATGTAAGTCAAAATGTGTTCCAAGTTGAAGCTTTATAGGAGTATTTTTAGGTGTATGTTTTATATCTGTTTCACCAAGAAGTATATCTGTTTGATTATGTGTCGCATAGGTACGCACCACCCCTTTTGGTAAAGGAATATCAAGTTTATCTAAGTCTATCGCTTGTTTTACTACACTTTTTATCTCCCCTTGTATATACAAAGGGTTGTTTAAGTAAGCACTATATACTCTTTTTACACCCACATGATACTTCGTAAGAAATTTAATCTGTGTTTTTTCATTGTTTGCTATATCTACATGAAAACCAACACTGTAAATGTGATACCCTTCATAAGGTTTTTCCACAACACTCGCACTATCAGCTCGAACCATCGCTTTCATATATCGAACAGGCATACTTTGTGGGTTTGTCACTCGGTTAATATCACCAGCAAGAAGGTACAGTTGTGTATCTCTAAAAGCTTTACCACTGTTGTTATCTAGTGTTATCCATCCTGTAATATCTGCATAATCTTGTGCCAAATGCACAACATAATCACTATGCCAACGGATATTTCTAATCAAATAATCAAGCGTGATTTTTGTTTCTATAGACTTTTTCGTTTGAACATTCCATACTAATGATGGGTGTAAAATAAGCTCTTTTGGTACACTTTTCAGGCTAATATCTTGTGTATTTACCATTTTAATAGAACCATTTATATCTCGTACTATAGCCTCTTTACCTTGATGTGCCAAAAGAATGACTTGAGAGTGTTTGTACGCTACCTCTTTACCTATATAGGCATCAAGAAGCTTTGTTTGTGTAAGCTTATCATAACGATACTGCTGTGTATAAAGCACTACACTTTGAGATAGCTTTATAGATACAGAGTTACTTATGATAGAACGCGCTACATCAGGGTAAATGATTTGCTTATCTGTAGGTGATAAAGAGAGGCTTTTTACTTCATGCACTAAAGCAAGGTTTGCGTTATAAATAACCAAAGAGTTTTGCTCAGGTTTTGTTGGTAGTATTACACCATAACTCAGTGTTACAAACGATAGTATAAGTAAAAAATAGTACATTTTTTAAACATCTCCCACTTCATAAAATTTTCTTAACCATCTATCAAGAGGATAGATAATTTTATATATAACAGGAACAATGAAAAGTGTAAGAACCATAGAACTTAGTAAACCACCTATAATGGAAATAGCCATAGGTGCATTGTTCTCACTTCCTACACCATGTCCCATAGCGAGAGGGAGCATAGCAAAAATCATAGCCATAGTTGTCATTAAAATAGGACGCAATCTTTTTTCACCAGCTTCTAAAAGAGCCTCATTAGCATTTTTTCCCTCAATAACAGCATGATTTGCAAAATCAACAAGTAAAACAGCATTTTTACCAACCATGCCCATCAAGAGCATAAAACCAATCATCACAAACAGTGAAAAGTGTAGTCCACTTAAATAAAGTGCAAACATCACACCAATGATACTTAGTGGTAAGGCTACCATAATGATAAGAGGCTGAATAAGAGATTCATATAATATAGCTAAGATAATAAACATCAAAATGACACTCAAACCAATAGCATTACCAAAAGCTTTGGCAGTTTTTCCCATCTCTTCAGCAAAACCTGTAAAACGATATGTTACACCTTTTGGTAAAAGCTGATCTATCTCTTTTTTTGTATAAGACAAAGCACCACCTAAATCAAGTCCAAATAAGTCCGCATAAATACTCACTTGTCTTTGTCTATCGTAATGATAAATCGTTGCTTGAGCTTCCCCTTGTGTAATTTTTACTAAACCATCAAGAAAAACAAGTTTACCATCTGAAGCGCGAAGTTGAATTTTTTTTAGATCTACTATACTCTGACGATGTTTATCATCAAAACGCAGTGTAATTTTATACTGCTTCCCATGTTCTTCAAAGTAAGAAATTTCTAAATCACTTGAAAAAGCTATAGCTATCGCATTAGCAATTTGTGAAGCACTAATCCCTACTCGACTTGCATTTTCTCGTAAAATACCAATTTCATACTCAGGTTTAGGTGCATCAAGATTTGTATCTATATCTTTAAATCCCTCTTTTTTTCCTAAGTATCTAAGTAGCTTATTTTTTGCATGGCGTAAATCTTCAAAAGAATCTGATTTTAAGACTATTTGATATGGTACACTTGCTCCAGCTCCTTTAATATTTGGAATTGCTGAAACAGTGATAAACATATTTTTAGTAAAAGGTTTTAATGACTTACGAAACGATTCTATAATCTCCTCTTGTGAAACACTTCGTTGATCTTTTGGTAAAAGCTTTACATAAATAAGTGCTTTATTAATCTCTCGAGAGGGTGTATAACCTACATTGAGTGTTGTAAAGGTGATATTTTTATTGTGTTTTATAAAAGTTTCAATCTTTTTTGCTCTTTTTATCATCGCTTCTAAACTCACACCAGCATCAGCTTTAAGCTTAATTTGAAATTCACTTTTATCCTCTTTTGGAATAAAGTCCATCCCTATTTTAGGAAAAAGAGAAAGCGAAAAAATAAATAAAGCAACAATAACAATAACTGTTATAATTTTAAAACGTAAAGCCCCCTTAAGTAAAAAAACATAGATTTTATCTATAAATTTCAATACAGGTTCTGTGGCATTATAAAACCAACTCTCTCCTTTTTTAAGCACCCTTGCACTTAAACTTGGTATGAAACTAAGCGCTATCGTATAAGAGATAATGATAGCAAAACCAACAGTCATAGCAAAACTTTCAAAAAATTTACCAACAATACCACTCATATTTGACACAGGAATAAAAACTGCTAAAAGCATAGCAGAAATAGCAAGAATAGCAAACGCCATCTCTTTTGTACCATAAAAGGCAGCATCTAGTTTACTCATACCCGATTCTAAGCGTTTAAAAATATTTTCTATAACCACAATGGCATCATCAATGATAATACCTATAGAGAGGGTAAGCCCTATCATAGTCATTTTGTTAAGAGCAAATCCCATAAAGTGCATAAGAGCGAATGTTCCTAAAATCGAAGCAGGAATAGAAAGAGAAGCCACTAAAGTAATCGTAACATTGCGTAAAAAAATAAAAATAATAATACCTGCTAAAAGTGTCCCATAGATTAAATCAAATTTTACTTGTTCTAATGACGATAAAATAAAAGGTGTTGTATCTTGAAGAAGTTTTACACTAAAACGCTCCCCTGCTAAGTCTTGAAGCTGTGGTAAAGTGTGTTTTACACGACGCACAACATCTATGGTGTTTTCTCCTGAAATCTTTTGCACTTCCAACATAACACCCTCTTTACCATTATAAGAAGCATAACTTTTAGAATCAGCTAAAGAATCTACAACATCAGCCACATCTTGTAACCGAATATTTTCTTTTATACTAATATTTTTTAATGCCTTCACATTCAAGGCATCCGCTTGTGTTTTTAAAATAAATTCATGTGCTTTAGTAATGAGTTTACCACCACCAACCTTAACATTTTCCAGAGCAACAGCACGGTTAAGCTCCCCTATAGATATACCATATCTATTCAGCTTAGTTATACTAGGGAAAATTTTAATTTCTCTCTCTTTATAGCCTATAATATTAACACCACCGACACCTGTTATTTTTTGAATAGAGGGTTTAACCTTCTCATCAGCAAAAAGCATAAGATTTTTAATTGTTCCCTTGTTAACCGCTAAAAAAAGGTTAATTACAGGGGCACCACCAATATCTAACTTGCTAACAAGTGGTGTTCTCGCATCTTTAGGAAGTGTCACTGCGGAGACTTTATCTCTTACATCATTTGTAGCTTCTGTAATATCTCTTTCAAGAAAAAACTTGACAGTAATAATGCTTACTCCTGCACTACTACTTGAGGTGATAGAGTCTATTCCTCCTATCTGACTTAATGCTTCTTCAAGCTTATCAGTAACTTGTGATTCTATCGTACTTGGTTCTGCACCAGGATAAATTGTTTTAACGGTAACAATAGGAAAATCAATATTAGGAAATAAAGAAGATGGCATAGATTTAAAACTCATATACCCAAAAATCATAAGTGTTACAACATACATTAATGTTGCAATAGGACGATTAATTGCTATTTTAAACATATTATTACTCGTTAGCTATGATAATATAGCCATCACCAAAGAGACCAACAAGTACATCATCAACCAATACTTCTGCTTCTAATTTTCTATTTGTAGCATTTGCATGGGGATACACTTTTGTGATAACACCCTTATAAAGTCTAGGATCACCATCAAGACTATAACGAAAAATCTCCCCTTTATGTACTAATTTATAATATTTCTGATCAAAAGAGATAATGAGTTTTCGATGATGTTGGCTTTGTATTTTAAATACTGTTGTTAACATCATACCACTAACGCCATCACCAACTTCTATATTTTTTTCATAAATCACACCATCAAAAGGTGCTTTTAAAAAAGTTTTCTCATAAAGTGCTTGTTCATAATCTACGCTATTTTTAGCTTTTTCATAAGCACTTGTTACTTTATCAAATTTTGCTTCATCTATAAGTTTTTGTATTTTTTTTTGTCTTTCAAAACTTCTTTTTGCAAATTTATATGTAATTTTTGCACTTTGGAGCATAGCTTTTATATCAGTATTATCAAGTGTTGCGAGTATATCGCCTTTATGTACACGAGAGCCAACATCTACCCGTACATCGTTAACGATACCTCCTGCAATAAAAGTAAGCTGTGCATCGTGTTGTGCAACAACATTAAAAGTAGCATAAATCTCTTTTGCTTCTACCAAAGAAACAAGCATTACTAAGATTAAAAATATCTTTTTCATTGTATATACTCCTCTATGTTTTTTCCAGTATAATAGTAATAAAAAGCATAAGCCACTTCTAAATCATTTAATGCTTTTTCATAGAGTGCTTTTGCTTCTGTTTTTGAAGATAGTGCATCAAGATATACAACATTATCAACAATTCCAGCATTATACTTTTGTGTAATAGTTTCTAAAGCACTTCTTGCCGATTTTAACGCACTCCGTGAACTTTTTATCTTAAGTCCAACTGTTTCTATACGCTTAAGAGCAAGTGCTATAGCCATCTTTTGTTCTTTCGTTTTATAAATAATTTGTTCATTAAGTTCTTGTGCTTGAAGAAGAAGTGCTTCTTTTTGCTTTTGTATAACACCTGCATCAAAAAGATGTACATTAAGTGTTGCCATAAGGGTATTTTGTTTATCTAGTAAAGGGATTGGTTCTCCTGCAAAAAGAGGTTTATCATCATAGCCAAAAAAACTATAACTATCTTCTATTCTAATATGGGGATAATAAGCACTTCCCAAACTTTTACTTGCTTTTTGCAAGGCTTGTTTATTGTACTGCATAGCACTAATAGTATCGAGTTGTATCTTCTTTTGAGAAAAAGATTTCTGAAATTTTGAAATTTCTAAAGTATTGATAGGCTTACCCACTTTAAGCTCTAAAGATTTTTTCAATGAAAATATTTGAAATTTTAATGATTCTATAATATAAATATTTCTATCATAAGCAGATTGTAAACGATCAACATCATCACTCGTTGCCATTTTTACCGCATAAAATTTCTTAACTCTCTGAAGCTGTGCAACAACTGCTTTTGAAGCTTCTTCCCTTGCATCAAGCGAAGCATGTAAGCTTTGAAGTTGATAAAAATCTTGTGTAATAGCCAGCATCATAGCTTTCTTTTTTCCACCATAAGCAAACTGTGTTGCACGCAATTGTGCTTTTTTCTTTTCTATAGAGTAGTTTTTTACACCACCATCATAAAAATCAAAACCTACCTTTGCCTTTATACCATAAGTAGTTCCAGGAGAGAAAGGATTTGCCTCATCTTTTCGTATATAAAAAGCTCCTAAATCAACGCTAGGATACAGTGTTGCTTTAGCACTCTTTAACTCTTTTTGTTTTACATGTATAGCTATTTTTTCAGCATTTAGTATATTATTATGCTCTTGTGCAAACTGAAGTAAAGAGTGTAAATCTTCACCAAAGGCTAACGAACTGAACAATGTAAGATAAAGTAGCTTTAACATAATGCTTTTACTTTTTTAGCTAAAGCTTCAGGTAAAACATTTAAAGCTTCTTCTACAAGCGTTGTATTACCATGTGTAATGAAGTTATCTTCATATTCAAAACTCTCTACATGTAAATCATTTATAGCTTCTTTACTTAAAAACTCTAAAATAGCACTACCAACACCCCCTGCTTTTGCTGTATCTGAGAAAATAAACCATTTTTTATGTTGCTTTGCTAAATCTTTTAACATCACCTCATCCAGTGGTTTAACAAAACGCAAATCAAGTAATGCTACAGGTATATCTAAAAATTGAGATGTTGCTAAAGCATGCCCTACCCCATTACCATACCCAATAAAGAGAATATCCCCTTCACTCACTTGTAAAAGTTGTGATTTTCCAAGTCTAAAAGGTTGCGATTGAGCTAATGCTTTTGTATCACTAAATGCTCCTCTAGGGTAGCGAAGAGAACAAGGATGTTCATAGGTTACTGCAAATGCCATAGCTTGATGAAAACTTTTTTCATCACGAGGTGCAAAAAGAGTCATATTTGGTATAGCTCGTAAAAAAGAAACATCAAAAACACCTTGGTGTGTTTCCCCATCTTCACCTACTATACCTGCACGATCAAGCGCAAAGACTACTGGTAAATCCATAATACATGTATCGTGAATCACCTGATCATATGCTCTTTGTAAAAAAGTAGAATAGATAGTACAAAAAGGTTTAAATCCCTCTTTTGCCATAGCCGACATAGAAGTTACTGCATGTTGTTCTGCAATCGCTACATCCCAAAAACGATCTGGATACTTTTCAAGTAAAGGTGTAAGTCCCGTTCCACTAGGCATAGCTGCTGTAACACCAACAATTTTATCATTTTTCTCACATAAATGGAGTAAAGCTTCTGTATAAATTTGTGTGGCACTTTTTGCTGAAGCTTTTTTTAGACTATGCCCATCTCCTAAATCAAACGGACCAACACCATGCCATTTTTCTTCTTTTCCTTCTGCTATTTCATAGCCTTTCCCTTTAAGCGTTTGCGTATGAATGATAACAGGTTTACCAAGTGTTTTAGCTGTTTGAAAAATATCTATAAGTTGTTCAAGATTATGTCCATCAACAGGTCCTATATAATTAATACCCATCTCCTCAAACATCATCCCTGGTGTAATAAGTTTAAGTGATTCTTCCATCCTTTTTGCAATATAATGCGCACCTTCACCAAAGTTATCCACTATATTTTCTGTTGTTTTTTTAAAGCGTTGGTAAAAAGGTGAAGCCATAGCAGAAGAAAGCATTCTTGAAAGTGCACCTATAGGTTTAGCTATAGACATTTCATTATCATTTAAGATAATAATCATAGGATATTTTCTATCCCCAAGCTCGTTCAAAGCTTCATAGACCATACCAGCAGTCATAGAACCATCACCTATCATCACTACAGGTATACGATTACCCTCTTGATGTTTAAGCGCTATCGCTTTTGCAGCCCCTACCCCCAAAGAGATGGAGGTTGAACTATGCCCTGCTACAAAATAATCATGTTCGCTTTCTGTAGGTTTTGTATAGCCACAGATACCGTTAAACTGGCGTAAAGTATCAAATGCTTCCCATCTTCCAGTAAGAAGTTTATGTGCATAAGATTGATGACTTACATCAAAAATAAAAGGGTCTTTTTTAGAATCAAAGACATAGTGCATCGCTACAATAAGTTCTGTTGCACCGAGTGTAGAGCTTAAATGCCCACCATTTTTACTTACTACTTCTAAAATACGATTGCGTATATCTTGGCATACTACTTCTAACTCTTCTATAGATTTATTTTTAATATTCATTTTTTTACTCACTTAAAGCAACTTTTTTTACATTCTCAAAGCGTTTTGAGATTTGGGCATCAATATTACCAGCATCGCTAATCACAATGACACCACCTTCACTAATAGCACTCTCAGCAACAATATTTATATGAGGTAATTTTCCTAAAGATTCTGTTATAAAAGCAAAATCTTTTGGATTAACTTTTATGGTTATTTTTGAAGCGTCTTGTAACTCTTTAATCAAACCTTCACTCAATTTCTTCGCCACTTCAGAGGAGTGTTCATGAAGTTCTACTTGAATAACCTCTTGAGCTATATCTAAAGCTCCTTGAAGTAAATCATCTTTTAGATTTGTAAAAGATTCTTTTATTTCTAAAGCAGTTGTATCTAGTTTTTGAATAGAGTTTCCAAAAAGTTCCAATGTATGTTTCATTTGTGCTTCAACTTCTTGCGAGGCTTGAAGCTTACCAGCATGTAGCCCCTCATTAAAAGCTTCCTCTTTTGCCTGTTTTAAGGTTGCTTCAAACTCCTCCTCTTTTTGCTCTAATCGCATTTGAAGTTTTATAAAATTTGAAGACATCTCATCTGTTTTTTTCATAAGAGATTCTATAAGAGAATCTTTTGAATCTTTACTAAGTGCTGTTGTATCTACTTCACTACGGTGTTCTTGTTCTTCATGTGTAGAAGGTACTACAACTTGGGATTGTTGCGATGTACTCCCCTCATGTGCATTACCAAGTGCTATGACTTTAAAACTATATTTTTCAACATTATGCCGTTCAATAGCATCTCGAGATATGACTGTAGCCATAGTGTTATTCTACCATCTCTTCACCTGAACCCATCTGAATTGTTCCCGACTCAGCAAGTTGATTTACTGCTTCAACTATTTTTCGTTGTGCTGTTTCAACATCTTTCATTTTTACTGCACCTAAGAACTGCATCTCTTCTTCAAATGCTTCTCTTGCTCTTTCACTCATAGCAGAGAAGAATTTTTCTTTTAACTCTTCAGGGGAAGATTTCAATCCAAGCATAAGATCTGCTTTATCAACCGACTTAAGCACTTCAATAATAGCCGTTTTATCAAGTGTAACAATATCTTCAAAAGTAAACATCATCTCTTTAATCTCAGATGCCAATTCTTCATCGACTTGTTCTATATTAGCAAGTGTTGCTTTTGCATTTTTTACACCTAAACGGTTAAATATATCAGCAACAGAACGCGTACCACCAACTTCCACTTTATAAGAAGCTAAAGATTCAAGCTTAGACTCTAATACCGCTGAAACTCTTTTAATGACCGATGGAGAAATATCACCAAGTTTTGCCATACGCATTGCTACTTCACTTCGTAATTCATCTGGAAAATATTGTAAAGTGTCCGCAGCTTCTGTCGCTTCCATATGTGCTAAAATCAAAGCAATAGTTTGAGGGTGTTCATTAACAATAAAGTCTGAAAGTTGCTGTGGCTTAATTTTAGAAAGATAGGCAAAGTTTTGTGTATTTTGCATACTTTTTGAAAGTTTATCTAGTACTTTTTTTGCTTCATCTGGACCAAGTGTTCTATAAAGTAATTCCCGTGCATACTCCATACCACCAGAAGTAAGATATTGTCCTGATTGAAAGATAGCATTAAATTCTTCTAAAATAGCTGTACCAATAGCTCTATCTATCGTTTTATTCATTACTATATATTTTGAGATTTCCGTAATACTATCAACATCCATATTCGCAAAAATCATAGAAGTGGTATCTTCACCAAGTTGTAACAAAAGTATAGCAATCTTTTCCGCCATTGTCATCTCATCAAATTGTGCTTGTTGTTGCGTATTGAGTGTTGCCATCTATTTTTTTCCTTGATCTGGTTTTACCTGAAGATGTTCTATCTCCTCACTAAGAAGTGCTTGTAACAAAGAGGCTATCTCTTCAGGTGCATCTTCAGACATTGATTTTACTTTTTCAAGCAAAACTTCATGTTTTAATTCATCTTCATTAAAGTTTTCACTTAAACCTAACTGATCCTCCACTTTTTTACGCATCTGTTGTACTTTTTCTACAAGGTTTTCATCTTCATCATCTTCTATATCAAAATTTGGTGCTTCAAGATCTTCATCTTCTTGAGAAATTTCTAACATTTTATCAGCAAATGGTGCAATAACTTTCTTGTAAAGCATAAAAAGTAAAATAAAAACAAACATATATTTAAATAACTCAGAAAATGGTGCTATATATGTTTGGGTAAAACTTAATGCTTTATTCATCGTCGTAATACCTTGAGTTTTTGTTCTCTCAAACTGAAGGTTTTGTACACTTATTTGATCTCCACGCTTTACATTAACGCCAATAGCACGACTTGCTAAAGAGCTTAAAGCATTAAGATCTGATTTTGACAAAGCAACATAATCAACACTACTTTTACCATCATCACTAGTTACTGTTTTATATTTACCATCTACTACAACTGCCGCAGTAATCCTTTTTATTCTAGCGAATTGAGATTTTGTGGTACTAACAGTTTTACCCACTTCATAATTTGTTGTTCCTGTATTTTTCGTGTATTTTTCTGATGTTTTTTGACTTTGTAATCCTTGAACAGGTGCTATATTACTCACTGTTCCAGGAACACCACCCACCTGCTTTGGTGAAAATCCTTCACGCTTTTCTTCACTTGTTTGTTCACTTCTTACAACATTTTCAGGATCATATGTTTCAGAAGTAGAACTTTTTTGAGAAAAATCAAATTCTATATTTACTTGTGCAACAACCTTATCTCTTCCACCAACAAAAGGGGCAATAACATCAATAATTTTTTGTTGCTGTTTCTTTTCCTCTTGAAGTTTATATTTTTGTTGTGCCAAAGAGAGTTCACTCATAGCTACAGAAGCATCATTGTCTCCAAGAGTGATACCATCACTACTTACTAACATAATGTTTGATGTTTTAAGATTTGGTACTGAAGCTGCAACAAGATTTTTAATCCCACGAATTTGCTTAGAACTTAATCGTCTTCCCTCTTCAAGCTCCACCATAATAGAAGCCGTAGGATCAACTTTTTTTGAGACAAAAAGAGATTCTTTAGGAAGAGCTAAAGAAACAGTTGCTTTTTTTACAGGAGCTAGTGCGTTAATAGTTCTATCAAGTTCCCCCTCTAATGCCCGTAAATGCTTAATGCGTTGGTCAAAGCTCGTAGCTCCAAATTCTTGTTTATCAAAAAGTTCAAAACCTACACCACTGTCTTTTGGAATCCCTTGAGAAGCGATATTTACACGCTCTTTATAAAGTACATTTTGTGGTACTTTAATACGATTTTCTCCATCTATTTTATAAGGAATATTGTCTTTTTCAAGTTGATCTATAACTTTTGCTGCATCTGATGAAGAGAGTGTTTCAAAGAGTGTTTTGTATTTTGTTACAGTATTGTTTTTAGCGGTATAAACAACTAAAAAAATTAAAAAAGCAACTATTCCCACTATCGCAAAGGCTATAATCATCTTCTGCTGTTTGCTTAGTTTTGCATATAAAACCGATAACTGCGAGAAAAGTGCTTTAAAATCCATCTAGTTCCTAGTTTAAAATATCTCTTGCATTAAAGCAAAAAAGCGACTGTTTTGTTCATCTGTTCCAACTGTTACACGAATAGCATTCATTCCATAACTACTCAAATCACGAACAATCATACCTCTTTTTAAAAGAGCTTCTGCAAGTTGTGTTGCATTTTTATTTGTATCAAAACAAAGTGTTACAAAATTTGTATAACTCTCTATAAGTGTTATATTATACTCTTTTGCAAATGATTCATAACGCTTCATCTCTTGAAAATTTAGTGCTATACTCTCTTGAACAAAGGCTTCATCTTCTAATGCAATACTAGCACTTTCTAGTGATAAAGTGGTGATATTAAAAGGAGGTCTTAACTTATAAAGTTCTTTGATAATACTTTTTCTAGCTATACCATAACCAACACGCATACCACCAAGCCCATACGCCTTAGAAAAAGTACCTAGATATATGACATTACTGAACTTTTCTACTAAAGTTTTTGGCACCACTTTTTTAACTTCATTTTTAAAAGCTCCATATTCCATATAAGCCCCATCAACCACAACAAGTGTTTCACTATCTATTTTAGATAAAAATGCCATCATTGCCTGAGCATCTAAAGCATCTCCTGTAGGATTATTTGGTGTACAAAGAAAAATAATATCAGGATTTTCTTTTTTATAAAGTTCATAAAATTCATCTAAATTATGTTCTTGAGATTGTGTACGAATCACCTCTGCACCTACATGCTTTGCATAAATTTCATACATAGCAAAAGTAACACTATTTATAAGAATTTTAGCATTTGCATTTGCTTTTGCATGCATAATAAATTCTATAACTTGATCACTTCCACTTCCTATGATAAGCTCATCTTTATCTACATCAAACCGTTTTGCAAGTCCATTTTTTAACTTCAACATAGAGTCATCAGGATAAAGGGCCATTTTAGAGGCTATATCACAAATAGCTTTTTGTACAATCACAGAACAACCATAAGGATTTTCATTACTAGCAAGTTTCACAATATCTTGTGGTTCTATACCAAACTCACGCACTACCAACTCTATAGGTTTTCCAGCCTCATAAGTTTTAATATTTTCTAAATGTTTATTAAATTTCAATCTTCACCCTTTACATAACTTCCAAGCCAAGTTACTTCATTTTTATGTTTTTGTATCACTGTTTGAATATGAGCTTCATCAATATGCCCATAAAAATCTATGTAAAACCAGTAAGCAAAACCACCGTCTTGTTCTTTTGATGGGCGTGACTCTATCTTAGAAAGATTTATTTTTGCACTATCAAAATCACTTAAAAAGTGTACTAAAGAACCAGCTTCACTAGCATCTTTCAGTTTTACTAAAATACTTGTTTTATCTTCACCACTCATCCCATTTTTAAAATCACTCAAAATGATAAAACGGGTTGCATTATCATGAACATCTTCAATATTTTCAAACATCACTGGTACACCATATAACTTCGCTGCTATATGAGAACATATCGCTGCTGCATGTTCATCTTGACTTGCTAAAATAGCAGCTTTTGCCGTTGATTCTACTGGAATATGTTCAACATTATTTAAATCATATTCATTTAAAAATTCTCGACATTCCCCAAAACCTTTATCTTTTGAATAGATTTTTGTAATATCTTTTAAACTTTTTGCTTTAGTTGTAAAAGATATATGTATAGGCATATAAAGTTCGGCTACAATTTTTACATTACTTTTTGAAAGTAAATCAAGTGTTTCACCTACAATACCATCTCGAGAATTTTCAATAGGAACAACACCAAATTTTGCTCTTTTTGCTTCAAGCTCTTTAAATACAGACTCTATAGAATTAAGCGATATATATTCACTCATAGCACCAAAACGACTCTCAGCAGCCTGATGAGTAAAAGTACCTTCAGGACCAAGATAAGCTATTTTCTCAGGAAGCTCAAGATTACGAGCTACTGCAAATATCTCTAAAAATATAGCTTCAATAGCACTTTTATTTAACAATCCTTTACTCTCATTGTTAAGTTTTACAAGGCGTTCTATAATAGCTTTTTCCCTCTCTGGTCTATAAATAGCTCCACCTGTGTCTTTTTTTATCTCACCAACACGCTCTACAACTTTCATTCTTTTGTTTAAAAGTTGTAGCATTTCGTTATCTATGGCATCAATAGCGATGCGACATTCATCTAAAGTTTGCATTATTTTTCCTTTAAACTTTCTAAGATTGCTTGCATATCTTTATAAACAGCATCAGGACGAAGTGATGATTCTAAGAAAGGTACAATTTCATTAGCAGTTTTATACTTCCCACTTGTTACAAAGAGTGTATGCATACCAAGCTCTTTTGCTCCACCTAAATCCCCTTTAACATCATCACTTATCATCATAACATCGTTAAATCTACATCCCTCTTTTTGAAGAGACAAACGCTTAAGTGCCTCTTTATAAAATGCTACACTCGGTTTACCTACAACATCATAAGAAGCACTTGTAGCAAATTCAAGCATTTTTAAAATAGCCCCTACTCCAGGGTATCGTTTAGCATTTTTAGCATAAATCGAAGTTTCGTGCATACCAACAAGTTTTGCACCATTTAAAAGAAAGTCTATCATTTGAGCATATTCTTCAGCTGAAAAATCTTCTTTGATAGCGATAAGTACTGTTTTTGGATTAGTATAATCAAGTTTATAACCCATTGTTACTAAAGTTTCTAAGAAAGCTTCTGCACCATACCCAGCAACACCTTCTTTAGATACACGAGATTCTAAAAGCATTAAAGGGTCTAAGTAATGGCTAAAATCAAATCGTAATCCTATGGATTGTAAATAGTTATAAAACTCTTGCGAAGGTTTTTTTGTATTGTTCGTTACAATCATAAAAGGGATATGATGTAGATGTAAATATGCTAAAAATTCTCTACTTCCTTGTATAGGAGATTTATCACTATCACTAATGAGTGTACCTTGAACATCTATAAAATACATCTACACCATCCTTCATTAGTTTGCTAAAAAATCTTCTTCTAACGCGATTAAATCTTCAAAAGTTTCCCGTTTTCTTATAAGTCTATCTTTTCCATTTTCTACTGCAACTTCAGCCGAACGCCCTCTTGTGTTGTAGTTACTTCCCATACCAAAGCCATAAGCACCAGCCGATTTAATCACAAGTAAATCATTATGTTCAAGTGGTGGAAGAGGATAGTCTTTAGCAAAGAAATCACCACTTTCACAAACAGGACCAACAATATCTACTTTTCTTAGGGCTTCATCTGTCTCACGCAATGCTTCAATCTCATGATAAGCTTTATAAAGAGATGGACGAAGTAAGTCATTCATAGCACCATCAACAACAACAAATTTTTTCTCACCATTTTGTTTTTCGTAAAGTACTTTTGTTAAAAAATAACCTGCATTAGCAGTGAGAAAACGCCCTGGTTCACATAGTATAGTCATGTCAAGTGCTGTTAATGTGCCTAAAATTGCTTGAACATAATCATACGGTCGAATAGTTGTTTCATCATCATACTTAATCCCTAAACCACCACCAATATCAAAAAATTTCAACTCGATATCTATCGCTTCAAGAGAACGAACCAAATCGGCAACAATTTCAGAAGCTTCACGGATTGGATCAAGTTCAGTAAGTTGTGATCCTATATGAAAATGGATACCAATAGGATCTAAATGCTCAGAATTATTTGCTTTAATATACATTCTTTTTGCTGTAGCTAAATCTACACCAAATTTATTATCATGTAAACCTGTTGAAATATAAGGATGTGTTTTGGGATCAATGTTTGGATTTACACGAACACTAATACGAGAAACTTTACCTAATTCTTTAGCTATAAGTTCCACTCTATCTAGTTCTTCAGCACTCTCAACATTGATATATAAAATATCTCTTTCAATCGCTTCACGAATCTCATCATCGCTTTTACCAACACCTGAAAAAATAATTTTATAGGCAGGGATACCCGCTAAGAATGCACGACGCACTTCACCTATAGAAACACAGTCCGCACCACTTCCCATTTTAGCGAAATGTTTCACAACACTAAGATTTGAATTCGCTTTTACAGCATAAGCGATAATAGACTTTCTACCACGAAACGCTTCTTTAAGATCATTATACTGTTGTGCCATATAATCTAAATCATAAACATAAAGGGGAGTACCATATTTTTGTGCAAGTTGCTTAAAATCAATCATAAAAATTCCAAATATTTTTTAGATTATTTTACCCAAATAGTGCTTATATATGGCTAAGTTTAGCTTGTAGCGTAACGGTTCACTTTCCATTGCCTTAACGCAATAAAAAATAAGATGACAATAGGCATAACCACACCAACCTCACCACTAAGTGTTTTATGATTTGTAAGTTCTATCAACATAAACAAAATACCCCAAACAAGAAGTGTTGAGAGAATTGCACCAAAACTAAATAATGAAACATTTAAAAAGCGTATGCTCATTGGAACAAAAAAATAAATAATAACAATGAGTAAAGGTGCAAAAAAAGGATACACAAATATTTTATATAAAGAACCACGAATAACACTAGTATTTACATTTTGATTATCTAAAATACTGATGGCATCTAACGCATCACCGATAGTAAAATTTACTTTCCCCTCATAAACTTGATCTAAAATTTTAGGACGAAAACCTTCTAAAATTTTTAAATTATACTCTTTTGTTACACGAACACCATCTGCATGTGCATCTATTTTTTGGGGTTTTGAAAGTAAATCTGCTTTTTTTATAGACCAAAATCCATTTTTATACTTCGCTTCTTTTGCTATAGTTACTTCTTGTAATACACCATTTTTTACATTAAAAACACGAATACCTAAGGCTCGACCTTGTAATGGTAAAAGTTTATTAAAATAAACATACTTCCCTTTATAAGTAAAAAATAAATCTCGTGTAGGGTTAAGATACTGTGCATTTGTCCTAATATTATTATAAAATTCAACTGCTCTAGCAAACTTAGGCCAAGCATGTAAGGTAATAAAAACAAAAATAATAGAAGTAGAAACAAAAATAAAAGGCTTTAAAATATCTGTTCTAGAATATCCCAAAGAGTAAAAAGACACAAGAGCATTAGAACGAATAAGCAAAATTTTTGTAGAAATCATTGCAAAAACAAGAGCAATAGGTAAAAGTGTATCTATTGCAAAAAATGCTTTATATACCAAATAAATAAGAAGAAGATTGGCAGAAAGATGTAAAGACTCAGCTTTTGCCATATAGTCAAAACCAACATAAAAAAGTACTAAAGCAGAAAGAATAATAAAAAAGTATTTAAGATAATGCCACGCTACATATCTAAAAGCTAACACATTGACTTCTTCTTAGCAAATTGTGCACCTACAACACTAAGGGATTTTTCTAACAGGGCTTCTACTGTATCTGCTGTATGGGTGATAAATTTAGGTAAACACTCCTGCTCCTCTAAAGAAAAATTACCAAGAACGAAAGAAACCACTTCCCCTCTATGTTCTGGTTTTCCTATACCCATACGCACTCTAATATATTCTTTTGATATATGTTCATCAATAGACTTAAGTCCATTATGTCCACCATGACCACCACCTTTTTTAAGGCGTAAAGCACCAAATGGTAAATCTAAATCATCATGTATTACAACAACTTCTTCCACTTTATAAAAGTTTTTTACTTTCACAACACTTTCACCAGATAAGTTCATAAAAGTAAGGGGTTTTAATAAAAAATGATTTTGAAATTTATAACATTCACCTTTGAATGATGAAGAGGAGAGTTTAGAAGCACTATGACGAGCAATAAGCTCGTCAATCACCATAAAACCAATGTTATGGCGTGTGTTTTCATAGTCAGCTCCAGGATTACCCAGCCCAACTATAAGCATTATTATTTAGCTTTAATAATACTTAGTACAGATACACGATCAGCATCTGTAAATGTAACACCAGCTGGTGCTTCAATATCACGGATAAGTTTAGAATCACCAACATCCATACTTGTTACATCAATAACGATAGCTTTTGGAAGATCTTCAATTTTTGCTTTTACACGAAGTCTTCTTTTAGCGATATTTACAAGACCTTTATTTTTAAGACCTATAGCCTCACCAACAGTTGCAACAGGAACCATAAAGTGTGTTACAACATTTGGTTGTGCTACCATTAAGTCTGCATGTAAAAGTTTACCAGTTACTGGATGTGATTCATATGACTGAACTACAACTTCTATCTCTTTATCCCCTACTTTTACTGGGAATGCTAATGTATCTTTGTTGCGAACAGCACGGATATATTCATTTTCTTTGAATGCAGCATTGATATTTTCAAGACCTTTTCCGTAAATATTTGCAATTAGATAACCATCGCGGCGTAAAGCTTTCGTAGCTTGTTTACCAGTACTCTCTCTAACTATACCTTCTAACATATGAATCCTTCGATTTTTAAAATGGTCGCAATTATACTTAAATTTTATTAAAATTTTACTTTAAATCAAAAACATCTTCATCACCAATTTCAATTTTTGTTGCTTCTTTATCATTTTGTGTAAAATCTCCATCATCAGAAGAAGAATTAAGACCATTGATTTTCAGTTCTAAATCGGTTGCACTTGTTGCATTTTCTAATGCTTGTTCAAGAGAAATTACTTTTTCATTATAAAGATCAAAAATTGCTTGATCAAAACTTTGTGAGTGATAATGTGCTTTTCCTGATTCTATAGCATCTTTAATTTCAAAGTCTCTATTTTCCATAATTAGCTTTTCTATAAGTGGTGTTCGTACCAAAATTTCCAAAGCAGCTCGACGACCACCATCAATAGTTGGTACAAGTCTTTGTGAAATAACACCTTGTAGTACACCTGCTAATGAAAGTCTTACCCTATTTTGCTCTTCAGTTGGGAACTGTGCAATAATACGGTTAATCGTCTCTTTTGCATCAATAGTATGTAAAGTTGAAAAAACTAAGTGTCCTGTATCCGCAGCATGAAGAGCAAGATTAATCGTCTCTCTATCACGCATTTCCCCAACTAAAATAATATCTGGATCTTCACGAAGTGCAGCACGCAAAGCGTTTGAAAATGAAAGTGTATCTTGCCCCACTGCCCGTTGATTTACAATACAACCTTTATCTTTATGAACAAATTCGATAGGATCTTCAATGGTAATAATATGCTTTTTCTTTGTTACATTAATTTCATTAATAAGTGCTGCAAGTGTTGTTGATTTTCCACTTCCTGTTACACCTGTCACTAAAACTAAACCCCGTTCTTTCTGTATAAAACTTTTTACAACATCTGGTAATTTCAAGGCATCAAATGACGGTATTTTTACAGGGATAACACGAAAAACTGCTGAAATTCCATCCATTTGAAAAAATATATTTACCCTAAAACGGTTATTTTCATCAAAGGGGTACACTAAGTCAAGCTCTTTTTTTTCAACGAGTTCTACAAAACGCCCTTTTAAAAGCTCTTTTGCAAAAGTAAGTGCATCTTCTTTTGAAAAGATACCTCCAGCAAACTGCGTAATCTTTCCATTTATACGCGCACGCATAGTAGAATTTGCTTTTATATGTAGATCACTTCCCCCAACTTCAATCATCTTTTTCAGGTAAAGTCTTACCTTTTTTAGCTGTTCAAAAGTTAAACTATCTATATCTACTTCAGTATTCATAATCTCTCCAATATCTCTTTAAATGCTTCTTTAAACGCTTCTAAACCCTCTATAATGAGCTTATCTAACACCTCATCCATATCTATACCAACTTCCTTAATCTTTTTCATATGAAGCGTTATAACATCATCTGCTATAGGTAAGGCTTTTCTATGTAAACCATTTTTGTGGAATGCTTCTATTGTCGAAACAGGAGCTGTATTTATACTATTAAAAGCTAAAAGTTTTTCTATATAATAGTGTGCTGGCAAAGTATCATCTTTTACACCTGTACTTGCAAAAAGTGTTCTACACCCTTCAACTTGCATCGCTTCAATGGTACTATAAATCACAGAACTATTATAAATTCCAGTAAGTGCTGTTTGTATATTATGCTCTTGGAGTTGTGCATCTAAAGCTCTATCAACACGAGAAACAAATATACTAATAACTGTATCAACTTTTTTCTCATAAGCTTCTATACCCCTTTGAAAAGCTTTTGCACAAGCAACGGCTTGTTCTTTTTTAAAAACCAAAGTTGCATTAACTGCTATACCATTTGAAACAAGAGCTTCCATCGCTTCATAACCAGCTTGTGTTGCTGGAACTTTTATCATTACATTGTTTCTATTTATAGCTTTATGAAGTCTTTTTCCCTCTTCTATAGTAGCATATGCATCATCACACAAAGAGGGATCAACCTCTATACTTACATAACCATCATCACCTTTATCATAAAGAGGTTGTAAAATATCTGCAGCCTTTTGAATATCGTAAATAGCAACTGCCTCATACTTCTCTTTTGGAATTTTATCTTCTAATGTTTGTAGTTGTTTTATATACGCATCAGAATGCAAAATAGCATTTTTAAAAATAGCAGGATTTGAAGTTGCACCATTTATGATACCATCTGCTATTAGTTTTTTAAATTCATTATCAAGATAATCTCTTTCAATAAAATCTGCCCACAGTGAGAACTTCAAATCGTCTATGTACATATATTTTCCTAAATTCTAAATTTATTTTTACTCATTATAACCCAAAAAAATTAAAATTACACTAGTTTTTTTGCAATGCGTACTATAAAAATAGAGCCTGAAGCATTTGTTTTAAGTTCTATTTTAGAGTTGAACTGTTTTTGCATAATCATTTGGGACATATAAAGACCAAGGCCTGTTCCATTTTTCCCTTTTGTACTCACATAAGGTTCAAAAATAGTTTCTATATCTTTTTGCTTTATACCTCCTGCATTATCGGCTATAGAAATTACAATACTATCAATTTCATCCTTAACGATAATATCAATTTTACCTTTTGGGATAGCTCTTGCTATTAGTTCATCTATAGCGTTATTTATGATATTTAAAAGTACTTGTATCAGTTCATTTGCATAGGTTTGCAATTCATCAGAAACAAAAATAAATTTATTCATAACAATATCTTGATTTTTCATACGGGGTTCAACAAAATGAAATACTTTTGTTAAAATTTCATCTACCTTTATTGTATGTATCTCTTTATTTGGTTTAAAATAAGTTTTAAAGTCATCTATAGTTTCAGAAAGATACACAACAGTATTGCTTACTGTATCTAAAACGGTATCTATCTCTGCATCGCTAACTTTTTCCCCTAAAAGTTTTTTTAGCTGTATATTGGAGATACTTAATGTCACTGTGGAGAGTGGTTGTCTCCATTGATGGGCTATCATACTTATCATCTCACCCATAACAGCTTGTTTAGACTGTTGCGTTAACATCTTATCTTTTTGTGTAAGTTCCTCTATCTTTTTTGTTAATAACTGTTCTTGACTTGAAATAAGTTCTCGTGCTTCATCCATCTTTATCTTATAAAAATAGACAATGATACTTTCTATACATAAAACAAATGAAAGATAAAAAAGCTGAAAAAAAGAATACTGAATTTCTATAAAAGGCTGTAAGGGTGCAAATAAAAGCATAAAAATAAGAATAAAGAACCAAGGAATAGCATACTTCTCATTTTTAAAATATAAAATGATAATAGGATAAGTAAAAAACCAACTATGCTTCATATCTTCAGGGGAGCTTATATAAATTAAAAGTACAAGTAAAGTTGTAAACTGTGCTGTTACTACTATAGAGACCATATTATATAAATCTTTATTTTTCCGAAGGAGAAACCATAAAAAAATATTCGATAAAAATAAACAACATTCAAAAAGTGCAAGAGTATATCCAGCTTGTAAAGTATTTAGCACGATACCATAAATTATGCTCACAGAAGAGAGAACAATAGCTATATTCATCATCTGAAATTTACTTCTTAAATCTCTTTCTTTACTACTAAACTGCCAACCACTTGTAAAAAAATTTTCTAAATTCATCACCTATCCATTATGGTAAATATATCTTATCTTGGTATTCTTGGTACTCTAAAGTAACATCACTATCAAGGGTAATACCCCCTCCACTCTTATAGATATAACTTCCATCTTGCTGCTTCTCAATAAAACGAATCATCACACCACTATCTACACTCTCTCCATCAAAGACACCAAAGACACCACTAAAGAAGTCTCGTTCATACCCTTCAACCTCATCAATAATCTTACATGTACTCTTTTTTGGTGCACCACTTATACTACCAGCAGGAAGCAGTTTTTGTAAAATATCACCAAAATGCTCTTGCCAATTTTCCTCTAAATCACCACAAATATGAGAACTTACCTGTAAAAGTTCTTTTGCACCAGCTTGAATTTTTTCTACATCACGAAAAGACTCCACCCGTACATTTTTCGCTACCATAGAGAGATCATTTCTAAGTAAATCAACAATCATAACATGCTCTGCCATCTCTTTTTCATTTGCTAAAATTTTCTTTTTTGCATTTTTTATACTCGCATCAATCGTCCCTTTCATAGGAAAAGTGTGGATAGTATTTTCTCTAATTTGTATAAATTTTTCAGGAGAGAAACAAACAAACTTATCTTTATAACGTAATTTATAAGGTGCATTTGCAAACATAAAAATTTCCTCTAAGGATAATGCTGTTTCTATGAGAGTAGGCTGTGTTAAATTTAAGATGTAAGTTTCACCAGATTTAATTTTTTCTATAACTTTGTGAAATTTATTTTTATATATGCCAAAGGGAACGGGATGCTTTAACAAACTATGCGTATGAGGCTTACATGTAAGCTCTCTTTCTATAGAAAAAACTATATCGTTTTGAGAGAGTTCACATAAAGGTACAACAATAAGTTCTTCCCCTTTAAAATCACTTATAAATAAAAAAGGTTCCCCCTCTTTACATAAAGTATTTATCTTTTGAAAAGCCATTTAACTAGCTATAAGTTTTTTTAAAATTGCCATTCTCATATTTACACCATTAGTAACTTGCTCCAACACTTTACATCTTTTATCTGCTAAAAGTGCATCCGTAATGTCTATATTTCTGTGTACTGGTCCAGGGTGAAGTAAAATAATGTCTCTCTCACCTAAAAGATCTTCTGTAATACAAAAATCACTTGCATAATCTTTAAGCGATGCATAACTTTGTGAAGAGTGGCGTTCAGTTTGTGTTCGTAAACTCATAATCGCATCCACTTCATCTATAATTTCAGGAAGATGATGTGTTGTTCTTAGAGATGTTTTTGGCAAAAAGTGGGGAGGAGCTACTAAAATAACCTCCATCCCAAAACGACTTAAAAGTTCTATATTTGAGTTTGCCACACGAGAATTTTTAATATCTCCAACGATGGCAATTTTTTTTCCCGTAACATCTCCAAAATGCTCTTTAAGTGTATAAAGGTCAAGAAGCGCTTGTGAAGGGTGTGCATGAGCACCATCTCCAGCATTAACAATACTTGCTTTTGTATGGTTAGAGAGTATCTGAGGAACACCAGCATTTTGGTGACGGACAATGATAGCATGAGGTCCCATCGCATCAAGGTTCATCGCTGTATCAACAAGCGTTTCCCCTTTCTTTGTAGAACTTTTTGCAACATCAAGATGTACCATATCTGCCCCTAATCGTTTTGCTGCAATTTCAAAAGAGCTTCGTGTTCGTGTTGAGTTTTCGAAAAAGAGAGTAATGATGATTTTATCTTGTAAAATGCGTTCAAAACGACCATCACTAAATCGTTTTGCATCTGCTAGAAGCTCCTCTATCTCAGCTTTGCTAAAATCATCTGTTCGTATTAAGTGTGCCATAGCCTACCCTCTTTTTTTCTTACGATTGTACTACAATTCAAATTTAATTTTTATAAACTCACAACAGTTGGTGCATTAAAAGAGTCTAAAAGTTCTTGTGCAATCTTTTCAATATCATACTTCACTTTATTAACTGTAAATTTTTTCTTGAGAAAATAGGGTTCACTTACAGTACTAAAACCTGTATCATTTTCTCTACAGTTAAATGCGACAACACTTGGAATATTTCTCTCTTGAAGTGCTTGATAGCTTAAAAGTGTATCGTTAATACACCCAAGACTACAGTGTGTAACTAAAAGAGTATGAGCATTAAAAAAGTTAATTAAGTCTATTATCATAAAGCTATAATCAACAGGTACCATTAACCCACCAGCACCCTCAATGAGTAAAATATCACAATACTCTTCCATCTTTTCTATAGCACTACTCACTTTGTTAAAATCTAGCATCTCACCACCTGAAGCGATATAAGGAGCCGAGGGAAGTGCATAAGAGATAGGAACAACATCCTCTACAGATAAATCCTTACATGTAGGATTACATTCTTTAAGTTTTGCTAAGAGTAAAGCACCATCAGGATAAACTTCATCAACCACACCTGTTTCGATGGGTTTAACAATTCCCATACGAAACCCCATCTGTGTGAAATGCTCCATAAGCTTAAGTGTTGTGTATGTTTTACCTATATTTGTATTTGTTGCTGTTATAAAAATTCGTTTTTTCATGGGAAAATTATAGCTAAAATATTATAATTTTTCTAAACTGAAAAAGGATTTTTTAAGATAACTTATACTAAAGTTTTACATTCTTCACTTACAGATATAAATAAAAACTCATAATTTTTATTATCATAAGTGATATATTTTAAAGAATAAGGGCTTATAATGAAAACACATATAACAAAAGAGATTACAACACTCTTACTCATAACATCACTATTTGGCATAACAGGATGTGGAAGTTCTTCAGATGATTCAACTCCATCAAATAACAACAATCCAAAAGAAAAACCTGCTATACCTGAGAATAATAATTCAATTCATTCAAGAGTTGTTGGAACATGGGTTCTTAGTGATAGTAATGCTCCTTTTGATATCATTTTATCAATGTCAGATGATGGTCACTACTTTATGGCACAACAAACATTAGGGGAAGATGGTGTTATTGGTGGTCTTGAAGTTGGAACATTTACTTCAACACAAACTGCTGATTTTGCTAATGCTAAACCAAGTATTAATACAAATAAAGGTGATACAGCAGTTGGTTTACAAGCTGTGGTCAACACAAAAACAACACCACCAACCTTAGATTTTAAAAAAGATGATGGTACATTAGTTCATGCTAAAAAATTACTACCAACAAGTGATCATCCTGAAAAAGCAGGTTGGCTTATTTGGGACAATACAAATAAATTTGATATCATGGCTTTTGATGGCAATGGTCACTATATCTTCGCACAAATGGATTCAGCTCATCCAACAATGGCTTTAAATAACGGAGGTCGTTATAATGCTACAGAATTTGGAACATATTCACTCACTAAAGATACAGATAAATATGTTGCTAATTTAACGCCTGATGCACCAACAGATATGAATGTAACTTGTAAAAATCTAGGTGATGCTGGTTGTAGTACAGTTGCTGGTGATAGTAATGGAGATTATGGATTCAATGATTTAACAGATGTTTCAGTAGAATTTCCTGACAAGAAAACAATAAATATAACTTTCACACTCAATGGTAAAACTAAAACTGCATCAGCAGAACTCATTAGAGATAGATAATACAGATTCAAAGACTTTATTTAAAGTCTTTGAGTTAATAAAAATATGTTAAAAGTACAGTACCAACACTCTTACTTCTATCTATATCTTTTGCCTTTGGCGTGTTGTATATTTGCATAAAATCAAAGTTAAAAGATCTATAGCGTATGCTTATACCTCCACCAATATAAACAACAAAATTATTTCTTTCATGTGAGACTATACTCTTTCGGAAAGTATTTCCCTCTACAAAAATATCTCTAGCAACAACAGAACCTCTTAAGAGTGTATTAAAACTTATACTCCATTTCTGCTGTAAACTTTGTTTTTGTTTTGAATAAACAGGAATACATGATTCACCTCCTACACTCATAGTTGAACTACCGAAGTCTTTCACTGTATTGTAACCCATTCTTATAAAAACACCCAGAGAGGACTGCGTTACAATATTACCAAAATCTACATCAAAAGAAGGAACAATAGAAAGGCCCCATAATGTTTGATCTTCATACTCATATCGTCGTTTATAAATATAAGTTAAATCTATACCTAATTCATTATAAATTTGATTGTCCCATCCCTCTGGTTTTGTCGAGTTTGTCCATTTGTGTATAGCAGTTTGTACCTCTTTACCTTTTGCATTTGAACCAACTACTCCAATTTTCAGTAAAAGACTATTTAATGTTTTTTCTGTACTTTTATGTACCCCAACCTCACCATATGTCCATGCTGCATAAGACCAATCATTAAAGATAGGTTTACTTTGCGTTAAATCATTAGGTGTATAGATTTGACTACCTATGGCAAAACTTCTAAAAAAAAATATTTTAGCATCATCTGCTATTAAAAGTTTATACAGTCCATCTGGATTATCAATCTTATAGACAACATCAAGTTTCGCTCCACCTGTATATTGAGAATCTTCTCGTGCTAATATATCATTTTCAATATAAAGTTTTACATGATACAGTTCCCAATCATTTTGTTTGGAAAAAGATGAAGTTGTTAGAAATATTAAAAAAAAGAAAAGTTGAAAAAAGGAAAAATGGGGAGAAAAATGATGCATCTTATGCATCATTTTTTTTAGTTTTCGTCTTGATTTACGATTTTATTTGCAGAAATCCAAGGCATCATTTCACGAAGAGAAACACCAGTTTGTTCTATCAGTGAAGCTCTTGCATTTGTACGCTCAGCGTTCATACGAGGGTATCCTGCTTGACCTTCTAAGATAAAGTCTTTTGCAAATCTACCATCTTGAATCTCTTTTAAGATCTCTTTCATAGCAGCTTTAGACTCGTCGTTGATAACGCGTTTACCAGAAA
>Ga0256828_1000414_pt1 | contig 28853 bp, 34 predicted proteins | sample CV88metaG_FD_185993 | JGI IMG/M metagenome (GOLD analysis project Ga0256828, IMG submission 185993) | Hydrothermal vent microbial communities from East Pacific Rise, Pacific Ocean - CV88 | ecosystem: Environmental > Aquatic > Marine > Hydrothermal vents | place: Pacific Ocean: East Pacific Rise...
AATCTCTTTATTATATGATTCTTTAAATATTTTATTTATTTTTGCTTCTTTTTTAGGATCAATACCAAATATCATTCCACCATTCATTTCATTGTTACTTTGGAGCATAACTTGTGAACTAATATACGGTGAAAATAATAAATTTGGAAATTTTGTTTCTAGTTTTTTTAATAATGTATCATCAACAGAATTATTGATTTGAGGGTAAACTGTAAGTGGATAGTTCATAGTAAAAAGTTTGTCTTTAAACTCTTTACTAGTACCATTCATAATAGCCATTGCTACAATAAGTACCATAACACCTACAGCAACACCTATAAATGCAAGTATAGCACTTACACTTATAAATGGATTTTTATTATCATATTTTAAATATTTTTTAACAATAAAATTAATTAATTCTTTGTTCATATTTTATAGAACTTTAAATGCTTCTTCTAAATCTAAAGTACCTTCATAAAATGCTTTTCCAACAATAACTCCAGCAATATTACCATTTTCTTTACAAGAAGTAATATCATTTATATCTTTAACTCCACCAGATGCAATTGTATCAACTCCACTAGCTAGTGCTATCTCTTGGGTCCAGTTTACATTAACTCCACAAAGCATACCATCTTTGCTAATATCTGTACAAATAATAGCTAAAACACCTGCTTTTGCAAACTCTTTTGCTAAATCTGTTGCTTTCATAGTAGATACTTCTGCCCAACCTTCAACTGCAACCATACCATCTTTTGCATCAATACCAACAGCAATTGGATATTTTTTTGCCATATCTTTTACAAATTGAGGATCTTTAACTGCAATAGAACCAAGAATCAATCTATCAACACCTAATTCAACATACATCTTAATAGTTTCTTCATCTCTAATTCCACCACCAAGTTCTATTTTTAAATTACAATTTTCTCTTATTTTTTTAATCTGCTCTAAGTTTGCTGGCTCACCTGCAAATGCACCATTTAAATCTACTATATGAAGCCATTTACTTCCTAACTCTTCAAATCTTTTAGCTACCATCCATGGCTCATCTGAGTATATTTTTGCACTATCCATTAGACCTTTACTTAGTCTTACTGCTTTTCCATCTTTTAAATCTATTGCTGGTAATATTTCCATTTTTTTTCCTATTATAATTTTACAAAATTTTTAAGTATAGCTATCCCATTGTCATGAGATTTTTCAGGGTGTGGTTGAAATCCATATATATTATCTTTTTGAACTGCACTTACAAAATCATATCCATAATGTGTAGTAGCAATTGTATATTTATCTTCACAAACTGCATGGTATGAGTGTACAAAATATAAATAAGGATTCTCTAAACCTTCAAAAAGTTTTGAATTTTTATTAAAAGCTTTATTCCATCCTACATGGGGTATTTTATGTTCATCCATATCCATTTTTGATTTATCAAAAGCTACTACATGTCCAGGAATTAATCCTAAACCTTTAGTATCTCCAAATTCTTGACTTGACTCAAATAAAAGTTGCATACCTAAACAAATACCAAGCATTGGTTTACCACTAGAAGCAAACTCTTTTACTGCACTTAACATTCCAGTATCTTCTAAATGTTCCATTGCATCTTTATATGCACCAACACCTGGAAGTATAACTTTATCATAATTTTTTAAATTATTTGGATTTTTTTCTATAACTGCATGGGCATCTATTAGTTTTAGTGCATTTAATACACTTGCTAAATTTCCCATATTATAATCAACTATTGCTATCAATTGCTATCCTTTTATTTTCGCATTTTAACATATTTTTGCATCACTTAGGGTTAAAGCAAATAAAACTTCACAATTATTTTTTTCTAAAACTTCTTTTGCTTCTAATATAGTAAGTCCTGTTGTTACAATATCGTCAACTAATATTATTTTTATATTTTTTTTACCATTATATTTAAAATCTCTTTTATGCTTTTTTCTATATTCTAAACTTTTACCTGCAAATTTTATTTTATTTTGTGCTTTTAGACAATTGTATTGTATTTTTAAATATTTATTTTTCATATGTTTAGCTAAAATTGCACTATGTGAAAAGGTTTCTTTTACAACATCATCTATAGGTATAACATAAACTATATCTTCAAAATTAAAATTTTGGCTAAACTTAGCAAATGATAGTTTTGCTAATATATTTATAATTCTATCTCCAAAAAAGTAATATTTAGCATTTAATAGTTCTTTTATTTCATCATATTTATAAAAACTATATACAAAAAAATTATCTTTTATCTCTCTTTTTTGTAATTGTGTATTTAAAAAGTTATTTTGACAACTTTTACATATCATAGAAAAAGAAATATTTTCACAAGTAATACATCTCATAATTTATAGCTTCCAAATAGTTATTTTATAATTATTTTAGCTAATAATTGTTTAATACTAATATGATATATTTCCCTAATTAAAATTAAGGAGAGTACATGAGTACAATTATAGTAGAAAAAGAATGTGGTTGTTTTAAAAAAAGTCCATATGAGAATAATCAAAAATTTGAATCTAAAGATGAAGCACTTTTACAAGCAAATCTTATGGTAAATCATATGAATACAAAATTTTGCCAAAAACATGAATTTGAAGCAAGAGAAGAAAATGGTGATATTTTTATTGCTGTAGATCCAAAAGCACAAGCAGCAAGTGGATGTTGTGGTGGTGGACACTGTTCATAACAGTATCTAAAATAACTAAAAGAGTTTACTCTTTTAGTATTTATATTAGTCTAATTTTAATACAGACATAAATGCCTCTTGAGGAATAGATACTTTACCTATTGCTTTCATCCTTTTTTTACCAGCTTTTTGTTTCTCTAAAAGTTTTCTTTTTCTTGTAATATCTCCACCATAACATTTAGCAGTTACATTTTTACCAGTAGATTTTACTGTTTCTCTAGCAATAATATCTTTTCCAATACTAGCTTGAATTGCTACTTCAAATAATTGTCTTGGAATTAGTTCTTTTAATTGTTTTACAAATACTCTACCTCTTGAAACTGCTTTACTTTTTGGTACAATAATACTAAGAGCATCAACAGGTTCACCAGCAACTAAAACATCTAGTTTAACTAAGTCTCCAGGTCTAAACCCTATTACTTCATAATCAAAAGATGCATAACCTTTAGTAGTTGATTTTAGTTTATCATAAAAATCCATAACTATCTCATTCATAGGAATATCATATTCCAGTAATACTCTTGTTGGATTAATATAATCCATTTTTAGCTGTAATCCTCTTTTATCATTTAAAAGTTTTATTACATTTCCTAAATATTCATCAGGACATAAAATAGTAGCTTTTACATATGGTTCATAAATAGTATCTATTTTATTAACAGCTGGTAACTCAAATGGATTTTCAATAGTAAGTTCATCACCACCAGTTGTTTTTACTTTATATACAACAGTTGGAGCAGTTGCTATTAGATCAAGATTAAATTCTCGCTCAAGTCTTTCTTTTATAACTTCCATATGAAGCATACCTAAAAATCCTGTTCTAAATCCACTTCCAAGTGCCATAGATGATTCAGGTTCAAATGAAAGTGAAGAATCATTTAGTCTTAATTTCTCTAAAGCATCTCTTAAATCTTCAAATTTATCTGTATCTATTGGATATATTCCTGCAAATACAAATGGTTTTGCTGGTTCAAATCCGTCAATAATCTCTGCTGTTGGATTTTTTGCATCTGTAATTGTATCCCCTACTTCTACACCATCAGTTGTTTTAAGTCCAAGTATAACTATACCTATTTCACCTGTTTTAATCTCTGGTGTTTTTTTCTTATGGATTGGATGAGGATACATAAGGTCAAGTACTTTATGTTCTACTTTTGTATTCATCATTCTTAAAGTTTGACCTTTTTTTATGCTACCATCATAAACTCTCACTAATGCTAAAGCTCCTAAATAGTTATCAAACCAAGAATCATATATTAAAGCTTTTGTAGGTGCTTTTTCATCTCCATTTGGTGGTGGAACTCTATCTACTATTGCATCAATTAGTTCTTTTACACCAAGACCAGTTTTAGCAGATATTAGATTATGTTCAGTACAATCAAGTCCAATAGTATCTTCTGTTTCTTCTAATACTCTATCAGGATCTGCTGAAGGTAAATCTATTTTATTTACAACAGGAAGTAAAGTTAAGTCATTTTCCATTGCAATATAAACATTTGCTATTGTTTGTGCTTCTACACCTTGAGTACTATCAACAATAAGTAAAGCACCTTCTGATGAAGCTAAAGATCTACTTACTTCATAAGAAAAATCAACATGACCTGGAGTATCAATTAAGTTAAGCACATAGTGTTCACCATCTTTGATATAATCAAGTCTTACACTTTGTGCTTTTATTGTAATCCCTCTTTCTTGTTCGATATCCATTGTATCCATTACTTGTGCTGACATCTCTCTATCTGCAACTGAACCACATTCTTGTATTATTCTATCTGCTAGAGTACTTTTTCCATGATCTATATGGGCAATTATTGAGAAGTTTCTAATATTTTTTTGCAAATTATTATCCTATTGATATTATATATATGCGATTATATCTAAAGTTTTGTTAAGGGTTTGTTAGTGAAGTTTTTTGTAAGAGAAAGAAGTGTGTTGTAAGGTGAATAATAAAAACTAAAAGAATTATATCTTTTAGTTTTTATAAAATAAAATATATATTATCTAAATACTTTTAATTCACTTCTTCTGTTTTGAGCTCTATGCTCAGCAGTTTTGTTATCTATTACAGGCATTGTGTAACCATAAGATTCAACTCTAATTCTTGAAGCATCAATACCTAAATCAACTAAGTATGCTTTAGTAACCATTGCTCTTCTTGCACCTAAACTTTTATTATAAGCTTCTGCACCAGTAGAATCTGTATGACCTTCAACTACTAATTTAGCTTTAGGGAATGCTTTTAAATAGTTAGCATATTCTTTTAATCTAGTTTTATCAGCATCTTTTAAAATTGCTTTATTAAAATCAAAATGAGAAATTACTTTTTTATTCATATCAATTGAATTGCTAGATGATTTTTCTACATTTGATGCTGACATTTTTTTATCATTTTCAACTTTTGGAGTATTTGATTTTTTAGGTGCTTCTTTTTTTGCATCTGAACCAAATGGAATTGCTAAACCTAAGTTATATAAAACTGTATTTTCTCTTTTTTCTCTAATAATTTGTCTTGCTTCTGCTTTTAATGCAATAGCATCTGTTAATTTATACTTGAATCCACCACCAAAGTTGAATGCAGGAGAAGAATCAGCATGTACAACTTCATCAGTAACTTTTTCATAACCAGCACCAACAAGTGCATATAAAGCTGATTTATCATTTAATTCATAGTTTTTAACACCACTTACTAAAAGTCTATGGATATTTGTTTTACCTGGTACAGTTTTATAATAATCATTGTCTGTATAGAAATAAGCAAGTTCTACTTGATCAAAGAATGTATAATTATCTTTTATAGCAAGTGTTCCCCCAAGACTTAAATCATCTTTTACATTTAATCTATCATGAGTATCAGTTTTTCCAAACATTGGTGAGAACTCATACTGTGGAGCATTACTTGCCATCATTAAAGTAGCACATGCTAAAGTAGATAATATAATTTTTTTCATTTTAATTCCTTTTTTTGTATAATACATTTTATTTTTAATGTAAAGTTTTGCAATTATACTTAGTTTAAACTTAAGTTTATATAAAGATACTTTGTATTGAATCATGCGTATGAATTTTATGTATAGCATCTGACATGATTTTCGTAGCTGTTAAAACAGTAATTTTATCATGTGGTTCTTTTAATGGAATAGTATCAGCTATTACTAATTCATCTAATGAAGAATTTGAAATTCTATCAAATGCTGGTCCAGATAAAACACCATGAGTACAACATGCCATAACAGAAGTTGCACCTTTTGCTTTTAGTACATCTGCTGCCTTTGTAAGAGTACCTGCTGTATCAACCATATCATCTAAAATAATTACATCTCTACCTTCAACATCTCCTATTATATTCATAACTTCAGAAACATTTGCTTTTTCTCTTTTTTTATCTACAATTACTAAATCATATCCTAATTTTTCAGCATAAGTTCTTGCTCTTGCTACACCACCAACATCTGGACTTGCAATAATAGGATTTTTAAGATTTTTTGCTTTTATATAATCTATAAATAAAATACTTCCTAATAAGTGATCAACAGGAATTGAAAAGAACCCTTGAATTTGAGCAGCATGTAAATCAATAGTAATAACTCTATCAACACCAGCAGCTTCTAACATATCTGCAACTAATTTAGCAGAAATAGGAACTCTTGGTGCTGCTTTTCTATCTTGTCTTGCATAACCATAATAAGGTATAACTGCATTGATTTCACCAGCACTTGATCTTTTAAATGCATCTACCATAATTAAAAGTTCCATAAGATTATCATTTGTTGGAGCACATGTAGGTTGTATAATAAATACATCAGCTCCTCTTACAGATTCTGTAATTTTAACATCAATTTCACCATCTGAAAATTTATTTATTTGTACATCAACTAATTTTGTATTTAAGTTATCTGCTACTTTTTTTGCAAATTCTGGATTTGCTGTACCACTTACTATTTTATATTCTTTCATAGATACTTCCTTCAATAATTATTATATTTTGCGATTATAGCTAATTTTTACTTTTAGCTAGTTTTAGTGATATATCCACTACCTAATACTTTACAATCATCATAAAGAACAGCTACTTGACCCAATGCAACACCAAACACTTTTTCTTCAAGAATAATATAAGCTTTATCATTTTGTATTTTTACATTACAATTTACACTATTACTTCTATATCTTAATTTTACTTGAGCTTTAAATTCAGTATCATTAATAAACATATTTAAATTATTTATCTCTACTTCATGTACAAATAACTCATCTTTTTTACCTACTGTTATTGTATTGTTTTTTTTATCTTGAGATATTACAAAGTGTGGTTCATGCGCTCCATGAACATAAAAACCTTTTCTCTTTCCAACTGTATAATGCATGTATCCTTTATGTGTTCCTATTTCATTTCCATCTTGATCTAAAGTAATTCCTGGCATATCTATATTTGTATGTTTTTGTAATATTTCTGTATAAACATTTGGTACAAAACATATCTCCTGAGATTCTTTTTGTTTAGCTATATCACTTAAAAATGGTAATTCTTTCGCCATACTTAATATATGTTCTTTTGTAAATTTTGACATTGGGAACATCATATACTTTAAAGCTTCTTTACTAACTTGAGCCAAAAAATATGATTGATCTTTGTACTGATCTTTAGCACAATATATAAACTCTCCATCACTAGCAGCATAATGTCCTGTTGCTAAAAAATCACCATTAAGCTCTTTCATTTTTTCTATCATTGCACCAAATTTTATTGTTTTATTACATTTTACACATGGATTTGGTGTAATTCCTTCTATATATGAATCTACAAAATAATCATAAACTTCTTTTTTGAATCTATCTCTTATATCTAAAATATGAAATTTTATATTTAAAAAATCACATACTTTTGTGATATTTTTTATATTTTGCTCATGATAACCTTCAACTGTATCATGCAGTTTCATATATAATCCTTCTATTTCATATCCATCTTTTTGAAGTAAATAAGCTGTAACTGAAGAATCAATACCTCCACTCATACCAACTATAATTTTTTGCTTTTTATTCATCATATCTCTTTATAACATATTTTTTGTTATTGTATCAAATAATTAATAAAAAAGGATTTTTCTTGAATATTTCAAAAGTTAATCTAACAGAAAAAATAGTTGCAGGTATATGTGTAAATACTAACAATGAAAAAGCATCTAATCTTATTCCTAAACTTTGGGATGAATTTTACAAAAATAATATAATTGATAAAATAACTCATAAAAAAGATTCAAACTTAATTTATGGAGTTTATAGTGATTATGATTTAGATAATACAGGTACTTATACTATTACAACTGGTGTTGAAATAAATAGAAAAGATATAAAAAAATATAATCCTGTAATAATAAAAAAAGGTAAATACTTACTTTTTCAAAATAATGAAAAAGATTCTACAATTGTAGATTTTTGGGATAAAATATATAAATATTTTCAAGATAATAATGATATAAAAAGAAGATACCTTAGTGATTTTGAAGTTTATGAAAATGGCAATAATCTTAAAATATATGTAGGAATTAAATAAGATATTTTTTAAGTTTTATTTTATATAATTACTAAATAAAATTTAAAATAAAGAGAAAAAATGAATACAAACTTAAAATCAATCACTAAACTAACTTTACTAAGTACATTAATATGTGCAAACTTATATGGTTCAGAAATTGGTGTTTATTATAAAAACTATTCACTAACAGATAGTGATACCCAAGAAGTATCTCAAGGAATTAAAACAACTGGTATAAAAGGAAACCTTTTTAATACTTTGTATTTTGATTATGAACAACCTCAAGGTGAAGAACAAGAAGATTTAAAAACTTACCAAAATAATACTACTAAAATAGAAGAATATAGTCAAAAAATAAAATTAGGGTTAAAACCATTATATTATTTAAGTAATGGTTCACTAAAAAATTTATATGTTGAATATACAAAAGATGTTTATCAATTAAAATATGATACTTATTCTAGATTTTATACACAAGAACTATTATTTTTAGGTAAAAAAAATATTAGTAGAAGAACTGGTGTTGAAGTAAGTTATGGACTATTTTTACATAATAATGAAAAAGAAAGTTTAATATACTCATCAAATAGTTACGAATATAATGAAGATAAAAATGTTTATGGGTTAATGGTTCAATATGATAATCTTTTTATACCTTATAAAGGGGGAAGTCCTGTAGGGTTAAGAAAATATGGAACAGGTATTCTAATAGATGATATAAAGGTTCAATATCAAATATCTGGTGGAAGTGATTACTTTTTTAGTTGTGGTTTAGGATTAGCTCACAGAAGTAAAAGTTTAAATATATATGCAAAATATACATTTGAATTAACAACTGATACAGTTGTAGGTAAAACAACAGCTGGGATTCAATACAGCTTTTAATATTTGAAAATTTAAATCTTCAAATATTATAAACTATACAAAATGAAGTTTTATAAGTTTTTCTAAAACTTCTAATACTTCTTCTTCATCACTTAAAGATTGTACAATTGTATGTACACAAGCTTGATATGGATCAAAACCTTTTACTATTAATTTTGCTGCATATACAAGAAGTCTAGTTGATACAGCTTCAGCTATATCAGTATCATCTAAATTTCTTATTTCACTTGCTATTAAAGTTAATTTATTTGCAACTTCTTCATCAACTCCACTCTCTTTTATAATTATCTCTTTTTCAATTTGTGGTTTTGGATATGTAAATTCCATAGAGATAAATCTTTGTTTTGTACTTGGTTTCATACCTTTTAGTACATTTTGATATCCTGGATTATAAGAAACTACAAGCATAAAGTCTTTGTGAGCAGTTATAAGTTCACCAGTTCTATCAATAGGTAGTACTCTTCTATAATCTGCAAGCGAATGAAGAACTACTGTTGTATCTTTTCTAGCTTCTATAATTTCATCTAAATAACAAATACCACCTTCTCTTACAGCTTTTGTAAGTGGTCCATCTTGCCAATATGTTCCATCTTCACCTATTAGATGTCGCCCTACTAAATCTGCTGCACTTAAATCATCATGACAAACTACAGTATAAACTTTTCTATTTAATTTTTCACCCATATACTCTATAAATCTTGTTTTCCCACATCCTGTAGGTCCTTTTATTAATACTGGCAGATCCATAGCTGCTGCTGCACTAAATAATTCTATTTCATTATCTTGTGGTTTATAATATATATTTGACATTTTGTCCCTTTTTTATTTTATTAAATAATCTGCTACATACATAACAGTTCCTAGTGGTAAAAGTATTACAGGAAAAGTAAAAACAACTCCACTAAAACAACCTCCACCTTTACCTCTACAACTTAGCATCCAAAAAAAAGCTATCAATAACCATAAAGCCCCAAGTCCTAGAAAAAACATAGCTGCTCCATGTAAAATACCCATTAAATAAAATACATAAGCAATAGGTGAAGAAATAAGCATTGCACCTAAAATAAAATAAATAAGTTCTAACATATATACATCCTTTTGTAATTCATATTATACAATTATTTTATTAAGTTGATATACACTTCAGGTATAACTTGAGCTAATTTTCTTCCATCTTTTACTATTTTATATCCATTTCTGCCAAATAAATAACTAAGATAATCTTTTGCATCAACATCAATAGTAATACAAAAAGGAGTAATACCTTTTTTCTTTGCTTCTTCTATAGCTTTTTTTGTATCTTCTATTCCATATCTTCCATCATATCTATCTTCATCATTAGGTTTACCATCACTTATTATAAGAAGTAATTTATTTACACTTTTTTGTTTATCTAGTATAGATATACTTTGTCTAATAGCTGCACCTAATCTTGTATAATAGTATGGTTGCATAGAATCAATTCTACCTCTTATTACATCATTGTATTTTTCTTTGAAATTTTTGATTATATTAAAAAATACTTTTTTATTTTGTAATGATGAAAATGAATATATAGCAAACTTATCATCAAGTTTATCTAAGCTTTGAGAAAATACCATAATTCCATCTTTGATTACATCTATTATTCTTATATCTTGAGTTATTCCACCTTCAGTTGAGAGTGATACATCTGCTAATATAAGTGTACTCATATCTCTACTTTTTCTCTCAAAACTTGTATAGAATTTTTGATGATGTGTTGATTTATTTTGATGAGAACTATACTCTATAAATGTATCTATATTTATCTCATCACCATAAGGTAATCTATCATTTTTAATTCTATCTAATTGAAGTAAATCTAATTGAGCTTGAACTTTTTTAAATACCTTATTTAATCTTTTAGGAAAATCTAAAGGGATAACATTTAGAGTTACTTGAGGTTTAATTCTAGTATAATTTTTCAAATAAGTTTTTTTCTTATAATCCCATTCATCTATTAAATGTCCTTTTCCTAGTGGATAAATTTCAGTTTCATCAACTGCCATATCAAGATCTAATTTAACCCTTGCATTTAAATTTGCTTGTTTTTTACCTATTGTTATTTCATCTAAATCTTCAGCATGATATAGTGCATTTTCATCAAAACTATCATCTTCCATTCTATCTACATTTACTTTTTCAAAAATACTCATTAATGATTCTGGTAAAAATACTAAAAATCCATCTGTATTTTTATCATCTTGTGTTTTTTCTGCTTTTTTTTGCATTTCAAGAGTTTCATTTTTTTTATCATCTTTTCCCCTTTGAATCTCTTCTTCATCTTCTATATTATTTGAGGAACTATTTGTATTATTTTTATATACCCACAATGGATTTGGATAATCATTTATAAATTCTTTATGATTAATATCTAAAGAACTTAGAAATGACAACTGTTCAAAACTAGAACTTAAATGCTTAACTGCACTTTTATAAAACTTATCAAAACCATCATATTTTGAAGTAATATATTCTACTGCTCTTATATTTTCATCAATAATATCTTCACTATTTAAATCTATTATTGTACTTATTGCTATTAAAAAATAATATAGCATTTCATTTTGTTCTTTTGTTGGAAAATATGCAAATGATTCAGGTAATAATATTGTATTATTATCACTTGATGTTATATAAAATTCTTTTCCTAAAAAAGCTATTTTTTGAAGTAATGTTCTTGATGTTGTATGTATATACTTTTTGTCAGTAATTTTTAATTCTTTTGCTTTATCACCACCTAAAAGGTGATGAAAAATAAGCAATGAGTTTGAAATATCTTTAAAGTGAACTCTTTGTTTTTCATAAAATTTGTTTACTTTTTTATTTAAAAACTTATCCCAGTTTCTACCAATACTCTCTTCAAACTCCAGCCAATATTGTATCATTTATAATACTATGCTTCCTCTTTTACGAAAAATGATGTAAAGTATGCAATAAGTCCTGCAAATACCATAACACCAAATCCAAGTCTAACCATATATATTGTTTCAATACTTTTTTGAGATTCCATAAAACTTACTAAGTCAGTTCCAACTCTTTGATCTAATATTTGAGAAATACCAGCAGCTGTAAGTGCTAAAGTAAGTCCTATCATACCAAAATTCATAAGTTTCATTGCAAGAAGTTCTCTTTGTTGTGCTTTTTTACAGTTACCATGAGGTCTTCCTCTTAAAATTGGCATTGCATAAGATATCATTGTAAATACAATCATAACATAAGCACCATAAAATGATAAGTGTCCATGAGCAGCTGTTAATTGAGTACCATGAGTAAACATATTAACAGGAGCTAATGTATGCATGAATCCCCAAACACCAGCACCTAAAAATGCTATTACAGCTGTAGCTTTTGCCCAAGTAAGTGCAACTTCATTTTCATGTTCAATTTTTCGCTCACGACTCATAGAGAATGCAAATAAAATCATTAAGAAAAATGGTAATGGCTCAACAGCAGATGATATAGATCCAATCCATAACCAGTACTCAGGAGCACCCATATAGAAGAAGTGATGTCCTGTTCCTAGTATTCCAGAAACCATAGTCATTGCAATAATTAAATATAACCATTTATCAATATGCTCTCTATCTACACCTGTTACTTTAATAAGTACAAATGCTAATATAGCACCAAGAATAAGTTCCCAAGTAGCTTCAACCCATAAGTGAACAGTAAACCACCAGAAAAATTTATCAGCAATTAAGTTATCTGGAACATAAAATGCAAATAAGAAAAATGCTGCTAAACCAAATAATCCTGTAAGTAATACTGTTGTAATTACTGTTCTTCTACCTTTTAATACTGTCATAGCTGTATTTAAAATGTATGAAACAACAACAAGTACAATTCCAACTTTTGTAGGAAGTGGTTGCTCTAAAAACTCTCTACCCATAGTAGGAAGTAAATCATTAAATGTAATTTGAGTTAATTGTGCATAAGGTACAAAAAGGTAACCTAATATTGTAGCAACACCTGCTGCTGCAAATACCCAAAAAGTAATAATAGCTAACTTTGGACTCCAAAGTTCACTTTCTGTTTCTTCTGGTATTAAATAATAAGTAGCACCCATGAAACCAAATAATAACAATACAATTAATAAGTTTGTATGTACCATTCTTAAAACATTAAAAGGTATTAATGGAAATAAAAAATCTCCCCAAATATATTGAATACCCATAAGTAATCCAAATAAAATCTCTCCTGCAAGAAGAACTAGTGCAAAAATAAAATAGGGTTTTGCGACACTTTGTGATGTATATTTCATATTTCTATCCTTCTATTGTTGGTGGCCAATCATTGGCATTTACTTTTGATGTCCAAATTAAGAAATCAGATAATTGATTTACTTCTTCTTCACTTAGATTAAACTGTGGCATTTTTCTTCTGTTTGGTTCACTTAATGGTTGTGCAGCCATCCAACCTTGCATATATGCTTTAAATGTAGCTTCATCACTTCCACCTCTTCTATTAAATACATTCATAAGTTCAGGTGCATAATATGCTCCCTCTCCAATTAATGTATGGCAACCAACACAATTGTTGTTTTCCCATAATTTTTTACCTGCAACTACAGATTCAGTCATATTAACTTCATTTGATCGTTCTGGTATTTGTTGTACTGTATCAAAAGATAAAGCTATAAATATAAGTAGTGCAAACATTCCACCACCATAATAAATATTTTTAGCCATACTTTTGGTTATTCGTTCAGTCATAAAAACTCCTTTTTCATTTTACTTATAGTAATAGTACTATTTTAGCAAATTTGCAGTTAATTCTACATTAAAGTAGTAATTAATCATAATAAGCTATAATACTCACATGGAAAAATCAAAAAATAAAAATATTATTTATCCACCAGGAGATGCTGGAATATGGATTATTATTTACATAGAATTAATTACATTTGGATTATTTTTTTTAGGGTATGTATATTCAAGAAGGCAAGATGTAGAACTTTTTAATTCTTCACAATTAGCACTAAATCAAACATCAGGATTTATTAATACAATATTATTAATTACAAGTTCTTATTTTGTAATAAGAGCTGTACATAGTATCAAAACCTATGAAATAAAAAAAGCTTCTATTTATGCTACAAGATGGTTAAATGCAGCAATAGGCTTAGGTGGTTTTTTCTTAATAATAAAAATGAGTGAATTTGTAACTAAATATAGTCAAGGTATAAACCTAAGTACAAATAAATTTTTTATGTTTTATTTTTTACTTACAGTTTTTCATTTTTTACATGTATTACTAGGTATGATAATACTATTTAATATCAAAGAAAAAACAAAAATTCAAGGTTATAATAAAAATGATCTAAAAGGTATGCAAACAGGTGCTTCTTATTGGCATATGGTTGATTTACTATGGATTGTTTTATTTCCTCTAATTTATATAATAAGGTAACAAATGAAATTTGACAAATACACAAAAGCTTATTTTATCCTTATTTTATTAACATTATTTGCTTATAGTTTAGGAGAATTTGAACTTATTAATAAAACTTTATTTATAATTTTAATTATTACTACCTTTATAAAAGGAAGCATGGTTATTGATTATTTTATGGAACTAAAAGATGTTAGTTTAAAATATAGAATAATACCTATGATATGGTTATTTACTGTATTAAGTGGTATTACTATAGGTTATTATTTTTAAATAAGATAATTTATATCTTATTTCTTAAAGTAAAAAATTAGATTTTATTTTATGTTATAAGTTTAAATTTTTTTATAGTATAATCTGCCAAACAAAAAAAGGAAACAATATGCCAAAAATTAACAAATATACAAATATTGACGAAGTAGAAAGAGAAGCAAAAAAAGATTTGATAGATAGACATAGTCCATTTATTCATTGTGCAAGCGAAGCAAAAGCTGGTGAGCCATTTGAAGTTACTGTAAAAATGGGTAACGAATATACTCATCCAGATGACTTTGATCACTATATTGAATCAGTTACATTATTTAATGGTGAAACAATGTTAGCAAAAGCTTCTTATGTTCCAGGAACATTAGGAAATACAAAAGCACATAATACAACTACATTTACTATTATTCCAACAGGAAAAAAACTTAAATTAGTTGCTCATGGTTACTGTACTAAACACGGTATCTGGGAAGGAAGCGAAGTAGAAGTAGCTGTAAACTAGTATTTATACTACATTACTTAAAAAGGGTTAGAGTTTTCTCTAGCCCTTTTTTTATTTATTAATAGTTCATTAACACTTTTATTATAATCTTTCATAAATAAAATATTAAATAAGGAATTATAATGAAAAAACAAATATTAAAACTAACTATAGGCACGATGATTTTATCAAGTACTTTACTTGCAGATATGGATAGATGTGTATCTTGTCATGGTGTTGATTTTGAAAAAAAAGCTCTTGGTATTAGTAAAGTAGTAAAAGGTATGAGTGAAGATGAAATAAAAAAATCTTTAGATAACTACAAAATAGGTATAGGTGGTCCAGCAAAATCTATTATGATGAAAGAAGTTAATGTTGGTGTTGATACAGATGCAATGGCAGCAGATATTTTCAATGAAATACAAACTCCAGGATTTGAAGAACCAAATGATGAATTTATATTCCAAAAAAGATTAAGTGTAAAAACTCTTCAAAAAATCAAATTAAGTCTTAAAAAAGCAAAAAAAGAAGATATGAAAAAAATATCATCTCAAATTAAAGCAGCTGCATTTAGTATGTACACTTATGATACATTATTACAAACTAAAATAGACTTTAAAAGTTTCAAAGCTAAAAAATTAACAAAAAAAGATATTTTAGATACTGTAGTAAAAGCAAAAAAATGTGTTGATCATTCATTTACTGAAGAAGAAATAGTAAAATGTAGAGTAGATTTTGTAAACCTTGCTGGAACATTAACTCAAAATGAAGCTAAAAAAATGAAAAAAAATATGAAAAAAGCACCAATTTTTAAAGGTGAAGGTGCTGTTAATTTAGATAAATACATAAAAAACTAATTTTTTTATACAAAATATAAAAAGACCTTGAAAATCAAGGTCTTTTTTAATATAATAACATATGATCTTTTTAGGAAATGATTTTATTATATTATCTTTATTGTTATTATTAGTAATTTTTATTGTTGTATTTATATACAAAGATAAAATATTTCCAAAACAATACAATACTCTTGAAGGTGATGATTTTAAAAATGAAATAATAAATTACCTTACATCAACTTATCCTAAATTTAAATTTGATTTTTCTGTTCTTGATGAAAAATCACAAAATGAAGATTCTTATACTACAAAATATTCTCAACTTGATAATTTAATAAATCAATATATTAATAATAGACCATTTTCAAAAAAGTTTTTAAAACCTATTGAAAAAGATAGTCTATGGAGTGAATATGCTTTTTATTCAAAACCAAATAAAGATAAACTTCCTCCTGATTGGTTAAAAAGAAAAAAAGTTGCATATGAAAGAGATAATTATTCGTGTGTAAGATGTTCAAAAAGCCTACCTATGAAAGATACTATTTTACATGTTGTAACACCTATAGAAGAAGGTGGACAGTATTATTTAGAAAATCTTGCAACTTTATGTAGCGATTGTAATAAAATACTAAACAATAAAACAACTAACCTAAAGATTAAAGATAATCTATATGAGTTCGTAAAGTAAATTTTAGATATAATAGTAACAATTTTAATAAACACACAAAGGTAATTTTATATGACTATTTTAGATGGGAAAAAACTATCAGTTAAAATCAGAGAAAATGTTCAAGTAGAAGTAAAAAAACTACAAAAAAAAGATATTACACCAGGTTTAGCAGTAATACTAGTAGGTGAAGATCCAGCAAGTGCAGCATATGTAAAGATGAAAAGCAAGGCTTGTAAAGATGCTGGAATATATGGAATAGTTCATGAAATGCCAGAAACAATATCTCAAGATAAAATGCTTGAAATTATTGAAATGATGAACCAAAATCCAAATATAGATGGTATATTAGTACAACTTCCATTACCAAAACAAATAGACACTACAGTTATACTAGAAGCTATAGATCCAAGTAAAGATGTAGATGGTTTTCATCCTTATAATGTAGGAAGAGTTGTAGCTGGTCTTGATGGTTTTGTACCTGCAACTCCATATGGTGTTATGAAACTACTAGAAGAATATGATATTGATCCAAAAGGCAAAAATGTATGTATTGTAGGAGCTAGTAATATCGTAGGGAAACCTATGGCTACACTTATGTTAAATGCAAATGCAACTGTTGATATTTGTCATATATATACAAAAGATTTAAAAGCACATACATTAAATGCAGATATTATTTGTGTTGGTGTTGGTGTTGTAAATCTTATTAAAGAAGATATGGTAAAAGATGGAGCAATTATTATTGATATTGGAATAAATAGACTAGAAAATGGTAAATTAACTGGTGATGTAGATTTTGAAGCAGTATCTCCTAAATGTTCTTACATTACACCTGTTCCAGGTGGTGTTGGACCAATGACTATTGCTATGTTACTTGAAAATACAATTAAATCAGCAAAAAATAGAAAGTAGAATAAATAATAATGGAATTTTTTAAAAAATTATACAAATGGTCAGGTTCATGGACAGGTACAATTATAATAGTACTTGTGATTATGTCATTTATAGCTCAAGCTTTTGTAATACCAAGTGGAAGTATGAAAAATTCACTTCTTGTTGGAGATATGCTATTTGTTAAAAAGTTCTCTTATGGAATACCAACTCCTAGAATACCATGGATTGAACAAAAAATTATTCCAGATTTTAATAACAATGGCCACCTAATAGAAGGTCCAAAACCAAAAAGAGGTGATATTGTTGTATTTAGATACCCTCACAATGAAAAAATACACTATGTAAAAAGATGTGTAGCACTTGATGGAGATATTTTATTTTATCAAGATAAAAACTTATTTTTACATCATCATGAAGGAAATGAATATATTAAAAATAACTTCAAAGATATGGAGATAATTGATATTGATGGTATGTTATTTGTAAAAAATCCTTACTTAAAAGAACATCCAGGTATTCATCATGATCCAAATGTAACAGTTTATAATTCTAACTATGAAAAATTATTCAATATGAAACCAATTCAAGTTCCAAAAGGTGAATTTTTTATGATGGGTGATAATAGAGATCATAGTAATGATAGTAGATTTTGGGGAACTGTTAAATACAAATTTATAGTAGGAAAACCATGGTTTGTTTACTTCTCATGGGATAAAGATAAAGTTATTAGATGGGATAGAGTTTTTAAAACACCTGCAACTTTAGAAAAAGAAGTAAAATACACTACAACTCACGAAAAAGGAATATATTAATGTCTAAAATAAAATATTATATTGGTGCAGATCATGCAGGAATTGAAATTAAAAAATATGTTAAAGAACTATTTGAAAAAGCAGGTCATGAAGTAGAAGACTTAGGTCCTTATGATACTTCAAGAGTTGATTATCCTGATTTTGCAGCAAAAGTATGTGAATCAGTTTTAGCAAATGAAAATACTAAAGGTATTTTAATATGTGGGACAGGATTAGGTATGTCAATGGCAGCAAATAAATTTGATGGAATAAGAGCTGCTCTTTGCCACAATGAATATAGTGCTGCAATGGCAAGAGAACATAATGATGCTAATGTACTTTGTTTAGGTGAGAGAGTTAGTGGATATGGTATGGTTGAATCTATCGTAAATACATGGCTGAGCCATAAATTTGAAGGTGGAAGACATGCTGGAAGAGTTGAGAAAATAAATAAATTAGGTTCTTGCAGAATCTAAATAAATAATAAAAGGATAATATCATGACAAGAACACCACCACCTAGTGATTGGGTTGCATATGTAGTTGTAATTTCTACTGTAGTACTTATGATGATTGGAAAATATTTAATTGCAAAAGGTGATGAGCCTGTATCAGATGTAATAAAAGAAGATATTGAAGAAGTTGAAAATATTGTAGAAGATGTTATTCACGATGTTGAAAACAAAATAAAATGATAAATCCTAAAATTATAGATAATATATTTTCTGCTGCATCTATTCAAAGATGGAATGACTATCCAAGAATGGTTGATTTAGTAGAATTAGATAAACAAGCTCATAAATTTATTATTGCTTATTTTATTGCTAAACTAGAAAAAGATATAAACTATACACACTTAATAGAAGCTGGGATATTTGAATTTTTAAGAAGAGTTGTAGTTACTGATATTAGACCTGATGTATTTAGACAAGCTTTACAAAAAAAAGGTAAAGAGATAAATAAATGGGTTATCTCTAAGCTAGGAGATAGTTTAAAAGATATTGATAATGGTAACTTTTTAAATAAATTTGAATCATATTTAACTGATGAATCTATGTATAAAAAAGAAAGATTTATACTAAAAGCTGCTTCTTATTTATCTACAAAATGGGAGTTTGGTATTGTATATCAAACAAGTGCTTTTTTAAATGATATTGATGAAGTTAAAAAAAGTGTAGATGAAGAGATAGAAGATTATTATGAATTAATTGGGGTGAGAAAAATTGCTCTTAATAAAAAACTTGCAAAAGTAATAGATTTAAGTGGAAGATTAAGATTTCAAAAAAGATGGGCTCAAACACCTAGAATACCAGAAACTTCTGTATTAGGTCATATGCTTACTGTTGCTATATTTGGTTATTTTTATTCTATTGAAGTTAATGCTTGTGATAAAAGATTGCAAAATAACTTTTTTACATCACTATTTCATGATCTACCTGAAGCACTTACAAGAGATATTATATCTCCTGTAAAATATTGTGTAGATGAACTAGCAGATATAATTGCAGAATTTGAAATTGATAAATTAAATGAAGATATTTTACCAAATATCCCTTATTCTATAAAAGATGAGTTTTCTTATTTACTTGGTTTATATGATGGAACAAAAGATGAGTTTTTAGACAAAATTATACTTGATGGAAAAATAAAAGTATTAAATGATGGTGTTAGTAAATATAATGAAGATAAATATGAAGCAATAGATGGTCTTGCACTAAAACAATGTGATAAATTATCTGCATTTATTGAAGCATCACTTTCTATCTCTCATGGAATAAAAAGTAAAGAACTAGTAAATGGTAAAAAACAAATTTTAGAATCACTTCAAACAATAAATGGTGTTGATTTTAAACAAATAGCAAAAAATATAGATTTTGAGTTTGGGACAACTGGACAAACTCAAGTTAGAATGGAATTTTAAAAGTTTTTTTAAAATTCCTTGACAAAAAATAACTTTTTGACTATAATTCCAACATCTAATCAAGATATACATTCCGGATTAGCTCAGTGGTAGAGTAGATGACTGTTAATCATTTGGTCGCTGGTTCGAATCCAGCATCCGGAGCCACTTTTCAAGTACAATTTCACATTTTTTTCATTTTATAAATTTATCAATCTCTTTGTTGGTTTTTAGTAATTTTTTTATATATTTTATGATAAACTATTAATTAATTAAAGAAAAAGGTTTGTATTGCCAGAATTACAAAGAATTAAAAAACAAAGCTTAGTATTAAAAGAAATTTTAAATGCATCTTGGGATGGGATTGCTATTATTTCTAAAAAAAGTAAGTTTATTTATGCCAATAAAGCCATAACTCCTCTTTTTGCTTATAATGAAAAAGAGATATTAAAAATCAATTTTATTGATCTATTAGAAGATGATGGACCAGTAGAGTTTAATGAACTATTAACTTCAAGTATCAAAAATAGTTATAAAAACAAAAAAATATTCTCTTGTAGAAGAAAAGATAATAAAATCATATATGTAAGTGTATCTGTAAAACTTATGTCAAATAATGAGATGTTTGTATTAAATATAAGTGATGTTACAGAAACAAGATCAAAAGATATTCTTGTTGATACTTTTTTAATGCAACTAGATTTAACTACTGATGGGTTTATTACAAATATTACTGAAGCTTTTTGTGCAATAACAGAATATACAAAAAATGATATCATAGGACTTAGTTATAATGATATTTTATCAAGTATGACAGTACCATTTCAAAAACAAAATTTACAAAAAGCAATAGAAAATAAAAAAAATGCAAAAGTAAAACTTGTAATCAAAAATAATAATAATTCAACATTTAATGCCCAAGCAACATTACATACTATATTAAACAAATATGGAGATGTTATAGGTTTTTCTATGATTTTAATAAATACTTCATCTATAAAATCAAATGAAGAAATTCAATTGAAAAAAATGCTTCTTGATGAAGAAGAAAAACTAGCAATTATGACTGAAACAATGAGAACAGTTGCTCATGAATGGAGACAACCATTAAATAGCATATCATTAACTGCTCAAGAGTTATTATTTAATCTTGATTTTGAAGATGATATTCAAAAAGATGATATAAGAGAACACCTAACATCAATAGCTAGTTCTACTCAAGATTTATCTTCAATTATTGAAAACTTTCAAGAGATTACAGAGCTAAAAGGCTCTAAGAAAAAAAGAAATATAAAAGAAATAGTAGCAGAAGCATTAAAAATATCTGATATTCATGGTGATTTTATTATATTTGATAATGAACAAACAAAAGCATTTAGAACATATCCTAAAGAATTAGCTTCTGCATTTTCTTCTATTTTAATCAATGCAAAAGAAGTATTAGCAAATAAAGAAGATAAAAAAATAATAATTCATACATTTGATGATGGTGCAAATATTGTTTGTGAAATATCAAATAATGGTGGTCATATACCAGAAGATATAATTGATAAAATCTTTACACCATATTTTTCAACAAAAAAAGAAAAGAATGGTGTAGGATTAAGCTTATATGTATGTAAGATTATAGTTGAACTTCATCTAAAAGGTACTATTGAAGTTATAAATGAAGAAGAAGATATAGTTAAATTTATATTAAAATTTCCAAAAGAGGCATTAGAAGAATGATAATAATTCCAGCAAGATTAAAAAGTAGTAGATTTGAAAATAAAATACTAGCAGATATTTTAGGTTTACCTATGGTAATAAGAACAGCAAAACAAGTTTCATCACTAGATGAAGTAGTAATTGCTACAGATAGCCAAGAAGTTATAGATTTAGCTAAGTCATATAATATTAAAGCTGTTATGACTAGTACATCTCATCAAAGTGGTACAGATAGAATAAATGAAGCTGTAAACAATCTAAATCTAGCCAAAGATGAAATAGTTATAAATGTACAAGCTGATGAACCTTTTATAGAAGTAGAAGTTGTAAAAGCTGTTATTGATGATATTAAAAGATTAAAAAAACAAAATAGAGATTTTATTATGTCATCATGTTATAAAGAGATTAGTTCAAATCTAGCAGATGATCCAAACCATGTAAAAGTAGTTTGTGATGAATTTAATGATGCAATATACTTCTCAAGAGCAAAGATTCCATACAACAGAGATCATTATAATGAACAAACAACATATAATGGACATCTAGGTATTTATGGTTTTACAAAACAATCATTAAATACATTTTGCAATTTAGATGCTACACCTTTAGAAGATATAGAAAAGTTAGAACAATTAAGAGCTATTGCAAATAGCAAAAAAATATCAATGGTAAAAGTAAATTCAAAAAGCTTCGGTATTGATACAAAAGAAGATTTACAAAATGCTTTAAAGGTATTTGCTTAGTAAATACAAGGAAAATTAACAATGATTGAGTTAATACATACTTATTTACCTTTTATAGATAAAAAAACAATTAATATTGCCCTATTTATTAGTGTGATATTATTTATATTATATTTATTTAACTATATATTAAAAGATAAAGTAAGAAGATATGCTAAGTTTTATCTTTATTCAAGAAGAAAACACCCACTATATAGACTACTATTTAATAAATATGACTATATTTTAAAACCTATAAGACTAAGTATTAATTTATTTTTTTATTCATTGTTAGTTGATGTATTTATTCAACACCCTTATATTGATAAAGTATTATCTATTAGTTATTCTTTTTTATTACTATGGTTTATATATGAAGTTATTAGATTCTTCTTATATGCTATATTGGTTAGAAAAATACATAAAGAAAAAAATGCAAGAAGAGAACTACTAAATCTATTTTTAAATATCACAAAAATAATTATGACTCTAGTAGTATTACTTGTTATTCTTGCTCATATTGGTATAAATATACTAGCACTTGTAACTTCACTTGGTATTGGTGGTGCTATACTTGCATTAAGTGCTAAAGATTCATTGACAAACTTTTTTGATTCACTAAGACTTATTAGTTCAGATGCTTTTAGACAAGGTGATTGGATTCAAACAAAAGATGTAGAAGGTTTTGTAACTGAAGTGGGATTAATCACTACTAAAATTCGTACTTTCTCAAATGCTTTTGTAACAATTCCAAACTCTAAATTAGCAAATGATTATATAAAAAACTGGTCAAAAAGAGTAGTTGGAAGAAAAATCAAATTTAATATAAAATTAAAAATATCAAACAATAAGGAAGAACTAGATAAAGTTATCCATCAAATACTAAAAATGCTAAACAATCATCCTGATATAGTAAATGATGAAAAAATTGCACAACTTATAAAATTAAATCATACCTATGAAGATGGTTTATTTAATATAGCAGATAAATATGGTGTTAGAAAAACTATGCTTGTTTATTTGGATAAAATAGATGTTTATTCTATGGATATATTAGTATATGTATTTTCTGTATCTGTTGCATGGAAAGATTGGTTGCAAACAAAACAAGATGTTTTAAAAGAGATTATTGATATTATAGATAAATCTGATTTAGAATTTGCATATCCAAAAGAAGAGATATCAATTCAGCATTTAAAATCTTAAGAATTAAATAAAAATAATCCTAATAATACAATAATTACTCCACTTAACATTTGCAATATATATCCAATATTTTTAGTAAATTTATCAGTTTGTTTATTAAATAATATTCCTAAGATTCCAGCAATAGATATAGTCAAACCCATACCTATACTCATAGTAATAGCACTTAAAATTCCTAATAAATATTTATGCTGAATTATAGAAAATAATGTAATTGTCATAACACCAGGACAAGGAACAACACCAGCAGTAAATGCAACCATAAATTTTGATTTTGTTATTTTTGTTTCTTCATCTTTATGTTTTTTATTTTTATATGCTTCATATATTATATAAAGCCCCACAATAATAATCATAACAGATGAAATATGTAAAATATAATCATAAGTATCTCTAAAATTCTTATAAAACATTGTTTTAATTATAAAATACAAACTAAATGTAGTAATCAAAGCTGATATTGTATGTATTATTGCTATTAAATAACCCATTTCAAAAGCTTGTAAATAAGATTTTTTTTCTTCTTTTCTTTGTCCACTAAAATAAAATCCCACAATAGCTTTACCATGACCTGGTCCAGCAGCATGTATCAATCCATATAAAAATGCAATTGCCAATACTGTTAAACTAATAGTAATAGAACTATCATCATCTACATTTTTTATATTACTTGATATAAAATGATTTAACTCATATTGCCACATAGTAAGTTTTTTTATCAATAAATTATAAGTTTCCATAAATATCCTATTTATATGTTATTTTATATCCAAAATAATAATCACCATCTATATCTTCAACTTTATGTGGTATATTTTGTTTTACAAATTGTTCTTTTAAAACCATAGATACAAAAAAATCTGTATCATAAAAACTCATACTAAAATCTTTGATATTTATTTTATTTGAAAATACCAAACTATAATTATATTCAATTTTATTATTTTTAATATTTGCCTTAAAATTGATAACTTTGTATTTTTGTTTTGTATGAGTATAATAATCAAACTCTTTAAGTGTAGAGAAATAGTTTTTATTTATATAGTTATTTTCTTTTTTATCTATTTTTCCATCACCATTACTATCAAATTCCATAATAAGCATAGATGATGTCATTTCATCTATAATCCATTTTATATCAACTTGTTTAATAGTATTATTTTGAGTTTGAATAGAAGGATAAACTTCCATAAAAGTATGTGGATGAGCATATATTAAAGTAAAAAAGAATATAAGTATTGTAAGTAATCTAAACATTTTAGAATTATAATACTTTATTACTTAAATACTATCTAAAAAGTAAAATCTTCCCCTAAATAATGTTCTTTTACCATAGGATCATTTTTAATCTGCTCACTTGTACCACTTGCTAATACAGCTCCAGCTTTCATAACATATGCTCTATCACATATTTGTAGTGTTTCTCTTACATTGTGATCTGTTATTAATACCCCTATTCCTATTCTTTTAAGACTTGCAATAATACTTTGAATATCTTTAACAGCAATAGGATCAACACCAGCAAATGGTTCATCAAGAAGTAAAAATTTTGGATTAGATACCAATGCTCTTGCAATTTCTGCTCTTCTTCTCTCCCCTCCACTTAAACTAACACCTAATCTTTTTCTAATTGGTTCAATATTAAAAAGTTCAAGAAGCTCTTCTATTTTTTTCTCTCTTTTTTTCTTTGTATCTATTGAGATTTCTGCAGCTAGCATTAGATTATCTTCCACACTTAAATCTTTAAAAATAGAAGATTCTTGAGGTAAATATCCTATACCTTTTAATGCTCTTTTATGTAAAGGCATAGATGTTATATCATCTTCATCAAAATATATTGTTCCACCACTAGGAGGAACTAGCCCACATATAGTATAAAAAGATGTAGTTTTTCCTGCTCCATTTGGACCTAAAAGTCCAACTGTTTCTCCAGAACTAATTTCTAGTGATATTCCATGTAAAATATCTATTTTCCCTATTGATTTTGTAATATCTTTTACTACTAATTTATGATGCAATTTTATACTCTCTTTTATCTTTATGTTTTAATATATCTATACTTATAAATTCAAATCCATATTCATTAAGTATCGATTTTAACTTATCATCACCCCACTCCACAAAGTGAATACCTGGCTTTTCAAATTCTTCTAAAAGTCCCAATGATACAAATTCTTCTAAAGTTTTATTGTACATATCATAATGAAAAATATTTTTTGAATATTCATTTTGTAAACAAAATGTAGGGCTTGTAACCTCATCTTTTAAATCTAAAAATTCTAAATACTTTTTTACAAGTGTTGTTTTTCCAGAAGCTAAATCACCTCTTAAAAGTACTACTATATTTTTATTTGTTATCAAGCTATGAAGTTTTAATATAACTTCATTTATATCATCAAGTCCTAGTATCATAATTAGTTTAATTCATTACTTACTTTAATAATCTCTTCTAGTTTTTTTATAGCTTTTCCTGAAGCAATTGATTCTTTTACTAAATCTAATCCTTCATCAGTTGAAGCTACAAAACCTTCTACTAGAAGTGTAGCAGCAGCATTAATAAGTACAATATCTCTTTTTGCTCCTGTTTCTTTTCCACTTAAAATATCTCTAGTTATTTGTGCATTAAAAGCTGCATCTCCACCTAAAATTTCTTCTTTAGGAGAAAGATCAAATCCATACTCTCTTGGATCAAATATAAATTCATTTATATGTCCTCTTTCTACAAATGCTGCATATGTAACATCACTAATACTTATCTCATCCATACCATCTGCACTAGATACTACCATTGCTCTTCTTGTATGTAACATCGCTAAAGCTTCTGCCATTTTTCTTACATATTCTTTATTAAATACTCCAATAAGTTGTTTTGTAACACCTGCTGGATTTGATAACGGTCCAAGTATATTAAATATTGTTCTATGTGGTATTGATTTTCTAATTGGCATTATAAACTTCATAGCTGGATGATGATTTTGTGCAAACATAAATACAAAGCCAGTTTTTTTAAGCATCTCTACTTGATTTTCTATAGATATATTTAGATTTATTCCTAACTCTTCTAACATATCTGCACTACCACTTTTTGATGTTATACTTCTATTTCCATGTTTTGCTACTTTACTTCCACAAGAAGCCAATAAAAGTGCAACTGTAGTTGAGATATTAAAACTATTTGATTTATCTCCACCTGTTCCACAACAATCAATTAACTTATCTTTTAATTTTTGCTCAATATCAAGAGGTATTAGATGTTCTCTCATAGCAGCTGCTGCACTAGCTATATCTTCTGCTGTTTCTCCATCTTCATATAATTTTATTAAATAATCTCTTACTTTATCATCATCTAGTCTATGTTCAAAAATATCATCAAATTTTAATCTTGTTTTACTAAACATACATAATCCCCTTGTTTACTTTTTGGTGTTGATTTAGTAGTAGGAATATCAAGTACTTTAAATACATCTGCATATTCTAAGTACTGTATCTTTACTAAATCACCTATTTTTACTTCTTTTGCTTTTTTTACTGGTAAATCATTTATATAAACTACTTTATTTTTTAGCATATCTTCTGCTATTGACCGTCGTTTTGTAATATTTACAGCATTCAAAAATTTATCTATTCTCATAAAAGATATAATAGCAAAATTTTAAATAATACTATATTAATCTATCCTTGCTTCATTATAAAAACTAACAACTAAGCACAAATTTGATAAAATACAATTCTTATAAAGTATCACATTAAAGAAGGTTTAATACTCATGAATAAAAACAAAGATTTTTTACGAAGAATAGTACAAAAAGATTTAGAATCAAACAAATATCAAAAAATAGTTACAAGATTTCCACCTGAACCAAATGGTTTTCCACATATTGGACATGCTAAATCTATTAGTATAAACTTTGGTATTGCAAAAGATTTCAATGGACTATGTAACCTTCGTATGGATGATACAAACCCAACAAAAGAAGATACAGCATATGTTGAAGCTTTAAAAGATGCTGTAGAGTGGTTAGGTTTTAAATATGATGGCAATGTTAGATATACATCTGATTATTTTGATAAACTTTATTCTTGGGCTATAGAGCTTATAAAAATGGGCAAAGCTTATGTAGATAGCTTAAGTGAAGATGAAATAAGAGAATATAGAGGTACAGTTACAAGTGCTGGAAAAAGAAGTAAATATGCCCAAAGAAGTGTGCAAGAAAATCTTGATCTATTTGAAAAAATGAAAAATGGAGATTTTGCTGAAGGTGAACATATATTAAGGGCAAAAATTGATATGAGTGCATCAAATATGAAACTAAGAGATCCATTATTATATAGAATTAGACATGCCGAGCATTTTAGAGCTGGTAATAAATGGTGTATATATCCTATGTATGATTTTGCTCACTGTTTATCTGATTATATTGAGGGTGTTACTCACTCTATTTGTACATTAGAATTTGAAAACAATAGAGATATATACGATTGGGTACTTGATACTTTACAATTAACTCCACCAAGACCATACCAACATGAGTTTGCAAGACTTGGTATTAACTATACTGTAATGAGTAAAAGAAAACTTTTAGAGTTAGTAGAAAATAAAATTGTAAGTGGATGGGATGATCCAAGACTTCCTACAATTGCAGGATATAAAAGAAGAGGATATACACCCCAATCTATTTTGAATTTTTGTGATACTATAGGTATTGCAAAAGCAAACTCTACAGTTGATGTATCTCAATTAGAGTTTTGTATAAGAGATGATCTAAACAAAAAAGTACCAAGAGTTATGTGTGTAGTAGATCCACTTAAAGTTACTATTACAAACTTTGATGGTGTAGAAGATATTGAAGCTCCTTAT
>Ga0256828_1000415_pt1 | contig 28814 bp, 25 predicted proteins | sample CV88metaG_FD_185993 | JGI IMG/M metagenome (GOLD analysis project Ga0256828, IMG submission 185993) | Hydrothermal vent microbial communities from East Pacific Rise, Pacific Ocean - CV88 | ecosystem: Environmental > Aquatic > Marine > Hydrothermal vents | place: Pacific Ocean: East Pacific Rise...
GAAATTATGGATAATCTTTTACCTATTAAGCCCAATAGGAACTTTAGTAGAAAGAAGAAATTTAAGAGTAAATTTCCTGTTTCGAAGAAGGCTTCTTTATGAGACTTGGGCTTAAGTCATTGGCATTAGGGTACGGCTTCAGCCTACCGTCAAATAAAAGTTTTATATCTTCTAAATTTACGCTAAAATAAACAATCAAAAACAAATCCACTAAATAAGCCTAAATATGATTAAAAAAGATACTTTTCACAAACTATTAGAAGCGTTAAATTTTAAAAAAACAAAAAATATCTACATCAAAAAATTTCCTGACCTTAAAACAGAACTTAGAGTAGATATGGAAAAGCAAGAGCTTATCTACCCTGAAAAAGATGGATTTACCGTGCATGAGCGTCAAACGTGTAACTTTAAACAAGCAGAAAATTTTGTGGTGTTTGAGTGTGTTCATCGACTTCTGAATCAAGGCTATAGTCCAAAGCATATAGAGTTAGAACCAAAATGGCAAGTTGGGCATGGGGCAAGTGGTGGTCGTGCTGATATTTTGGTCAAAGATAATAGTGGTGATGCTCTTTTGATTATCGAGTGTAAGACAGCAGGGGGGGTGAGTTTATAAAAGCGTGGAGTACCACACAAGTTAAACCCACACAGCTCTTCTCTTATGTGCAACAGACACAGACGACTCAGTTTATTGCTCTCTATGCGAGTGATTTGGTCGATGGCAAGGTCAAAGCAGACTATTATCTGATTAATCTAAATGACAATGAGAAACTGCTTGAAAATGATAAAGCGTTAAAAGCCTATAGTGATGCCAATACGGTAGATGAGCTTTATGAGGTTTGGAGTAAGACCTATCAAAAAGAGTACGCCACCAAAGGGCTTTTTGAGGAGTCACAAGCCTATCATATAGGAAAAGAGAGATACTCTATAGATGATTTAGAAACAGTTACAAGCAGAGATATTCAAGGTAAATACCATGAGTTTGCTACGATTTTAAGACAGCACAATGTGAGTGGGCGTGAGAATGCTTTTGATAAGTTGGTCAATCTCTTTTTGTGTAAAGTGGTTGATGAGACCAATAATCCTGATGAGCTTAAATTTTATTGGAAAGGGATAGCCTATGATGACCCTTTTTCTCTGCAAGATAGACTCAATCATCTCTATAAAGTAGGAATGAAAAAGTTTTTGGGTGAAGATATTACCTACATTGAGAACCAGCAGATAGATGATGCTTTTTCAGTCTTTAAAGATAAGCCCAATATGACAAAAGAGATTATTCAAGGGTTTTTCAAAGAGTTGAAGTTTTTTACCAACAATGATTTTGCCTTTGTTGATGTTCATAACAAGGAGCTTTTTTATCAGAACTTTGAAGTACTACTCAAAATTGTAAAAATGCTTCAAGATATTAAACTTACAGGTGGAGAGGACAACCAATTTTTAGGCGATATGTTTGAGGGCTTCTTAGACCAAGGGATTAAACAGAGTGAGGGGCAGTTTTTTACTCCTATGCCCATAGTCAAATTTATTATCAACTCACTTCCCATTGAAGAGGTTCTAAAAAATGAAGAGAACCCTAAAGCGATAGATTACGCTTGTGGAGCAGGTCACTTTCTCAATGAGGTGGCGAACAACTTTCCCAAAGAGCTACATAAAAACATAGTAGGGGTAGAGAAAGAGTACCGACTCTCTAAAGTAGCCAAGGTTAGTGCCTTTATGTATGGTCAAGATGATATTGAAATCGTCTATCATGATGCTCTGTCTGCTATGGATGAGGTTAAAGAGGCTGATTATTCTGTGTTAGTTGCCAATCCCCCTTATAGTGTCAAAGGTTTTTTAGAAACGCTTAGTGAAAAAGAGAGAGCTAACTATGAGCTGTTAAAAAGTCTTGATGAGAAGACCTATGTAGCCAATAATGCAATTGAGTGTTTTTTTATAGAGAGAGCCAAACAGATTCTCAAAAAAGATGCCGTGGTGGGGATAGTGTTGCCAAGCTCCATCCTCTCTAAAGGGTCGCAAAATATCGCTTCTAGCAAAGGGAATATCTACGTTCAGACACGTGAGATTTTGCTAAAATATTTTAGTGTGGTTGCCATTGCCGAGTTTGGAAGTGGTACATTTGGAAAGACAGGGACAAATACTGTGACGCTCTTTTTGAAGCGAAAAGCAGACAATCCAAATATGGCTAAACATTTAGAATACATGGTAAAAGCGTGGTTTGATGGTAACTTTTCTACTAATGAAATTTTTAAAGACAAAGATTTACTCTCTTTTTATACGGCACATATCAAGATAGATTTGGCACTGTATAAAACGCTACTAGAGAACCGATATGATGAAAATCTTTTTGAATTAGAGATGTTTTCTGAGTATGTGCAAGAGTTTAATAAACTTACCGAGACAAAGAACCGTAAAAAGCAAAGATACTATAAAGCATTAAGCAGTGAAGAGAAAGCACAAAGAGAAGAGAAAGAGCTTTTAAACTATGTACGACTCATAGAAGAGGACAAGCTCTATTATTTTTGTTTGGCATATTTGAATCCTAAAGAGGTACTCATAGTCAAAGCTCCAAGTGATGGGGCAAAAAACAAGAAATTTTTGGGCTATGAGTGGAGTGGAAGAAAAGGAGATGAGGGGATAAAATATATCACCTCATGTAAAGCAGTCAAACTAGAAGAGGGAGCAGAAGCGTTAGAGAATATTTTGAATCTTAGTAATATTCAAACCCCTCTCTATAATCCAAAAGATAAAAAAGATGAGAATAAGATAAACGCTTTGATTGCTAAAAACTTTGGTGATGAGGTTGTGAAAATACCACAAGCGTTAGAAGCGTTTGTTAGTAATGCTCGGCTTGTGGATATGTTGGATTTTTCGAGAAAAGAGTTTAGTAAGGCTATTGAGTTGAGTCCGAAAAGGAAAATTGAAATAGAAACTAAATGGGACTTAGTAAAGATTGATACTGTTGCAAGTAAGATTTTTGCAGGAGGAGATAAGCCGAAAAATATATCAGATATAAAAACAGATAAATTAAATATCCCAATTTATGCCAATGCTATCAAAGAGAAAGGTTTATATGGTTTTACTGATATTGCCAAAGTAAATGAAGAATGTGTAACTATATCTGCTAGAGGTACGATTGGTTATTGTGTTGCAAGATATGAACCATTTTATCCAATAGTAAGGTTGATTATAGCAATTCCAAATTTGAAAAAAATAATTACAAAATATATGGAAATTATTTTTAATGAAATGAAATTTATTGGTAATGGGACAGGTGTTTCTCAACTTACAGTTCCTGAAATTTTAAGCTATAAAATTCCTTTACCTCCTCTAAAAATACAAAAAGAGATTATAAAAAAATGTGAACTTGTAGATGATGAAGTGGCTAAGGCTAATGAAGAAATTAAAAAGAGTACAACTCAAATAAATAAGCTAATAGTCTTTACTCAAGGAGAAGAGGTAAAACTTGGAGAGATAATAGAGATGAAAGCAGGAAAGTTTGTACCTGCTTCTAAAATTAAATCTGACTATGAAGATGGTCTATACCCTTGTTACGGGGGTAATAATCTTCGTGGATATGTGAGTACTTTTACCCATGAGGGAGTCTATCCACTTATTGGACGACAAGGTGCATTGTGTGGAAATATTACTTTAGCAAGTGGAAAATTTCATGCGACAGAACATGCTGTTGCTGTGACTCCTAAGATAGATATGGAAATCTATTGGCTCTATCATCAACTTATCGTCATGAATCTCAACCAACATGCCACAGGTACAGCACAACCTGGGCTTTCTGTTAAAAATTTAGAATCAGTAACCTTACTCTTGCCTGATGTAGATGTTCAAAAAGAGATAGTTAAAAAAATAGAAAAACTAGAAGAAAAAATAGCTAAAGCTCAAATGATTGTGGATGGAGCAAGTGAGCGAAAAAAGGCTGTTTTGAGGGAGTATTTGTAGTGACAAAAACCAAAAATTAATCCAATTAAGAGATTGGCTTTTGCCTATGTTTGAGTGGAGTGATTTTTATTTTATGCCAATCATCATTTGACGGTGCGTTTCCCAACACACCATAAAAATCATATTCGATTAACCAATAAGTTTACATTTTAAATAATTTTAAGTATAATTGTAAATAAAGGATTTGCCATGATAGGAAAACGAATAGCACAAGCAAGAAAATCAGCCTCTCTTTCTCTTCGTGCATTAGCAGAGAAGGTTGGGGTGAGCCAAACAACCATAGCAAAATATGAAAAAGAGCAGAGTACACCAGACTCTACCATGCTTATGAAGTTAGCCAAAGCAATGGGGGTTAAGAGTTCATTCTTTTTTAGAACAGGCAGTTATCAGTTAGAAAATATTGAGTATCGGAAACGAGATATATCGAACAAAGCACTCAAAATGATAGATGCAAAAGTATTGAACCTTGTAGAGAGACGGTTTGAACTTGAAGAGCTTTACCCTGTTGCTATATCTAAAAAGTTTGTGGTTCCAAAAGAGTTGTCTTTAAGTATAAACTATCTTTATGAGATAGAAGAGATAGCCAATGAGCTTAGAAGAGCTTGGAATTTGGGTGAAGACCCCATTGCTGATTTATCGGATATTTTAGAGTTAGAAGGTATCAAAGTTTTTATGATAGATGAAAACATAGATAACGGTTTTGATGGATTGACAGCGATGGTTAACGGTAATCCGATTATTGTTATTAGCAAATGTTGGTCAGGAGTGCGACAGCGATTTACTTTGGCTCATGAGTTAGGACATCTTATCGTTAGAGGACGATTAGGTGTAGAGATAGATGAAGAGAGAGCGAGTAACCGATTTGCAGGTGCTTTTTTGCTGCCTAAAAAGGCACTCATTGATAGATTGGGAAGTGAAAGAAAAAGCATTGAGATTGCAGAACTAGCACTACTCAAAGAGGAGTTTGGGGTTAGTATGCAAGTAGGGTTTATACGAGCCAATCAACTTAAAATTATCTCTTATGAATACTCTAGTAGCCTAAGAAAACTATTTAAACAAAATAAGTGGGACAGCAATGAGCCAACACCACCTTACCCAACAGAAAAAGTAAAACGCTTTAAACAGTTGGTATTAAGAGCTGTATCACAAGGGGTGATAAGTGAAGCAAAAGGGGCTGAATTACTCGATATGACCGTTAGACGATTTTATAAGTATAGAATGACAGGAAAATAAATTGCAACTGCTTATTAGTGATAGTAATATTTTTATAGATATGGAGGTTTCAAAGTTGACCCAAAAGATGTTTGAACTTCCTTATCAGTTTGCAGTTCCTGATATTTTGTATTATGAAGAGTTGGACGAGGAGCATGATAATCTATTGGAATATGGATTAGAGATGAAGAAGTTATCTCCTGAATCCATTAGTTATGTAGATACTACTTTGTATCAATATTCTAAAATAGGTTTTTATGATAAGTTGGCATTGGCTACTGCAAAACAAGAGGGTTGCCCGTTGGTTACGGGCGATGGAGCATTACGAAAAGCAGGAAAAAATGAGGCTGTTATTATTTTTGGTACAGTTTGGTTGATGGATGAGTTAATAAGCCATTTGATTATAACCGTTGATGAATCTAGAGAAGCTTATGCTTTGATGAAAGAGAATGGACGACGATTGCCTTGGAAGGTTATTGATGAGAGGTTTGATAATAGATGAGTTACAAAGAGATTAAAATAAGAAAACTAACCGAAGAAGAGGGTGGAGGATACTTGGCTGAGTGTACACATTTAAAAAGGTGTATGGCAGATGGTGAAACTAAAATAGAAGCCCTACAAGAGTTAGAAAAAGCAAAAGAGAGCTGGTTACTTTCTGCTAAAGAGTTTGGTATGGAAGTACCTGAAAAGATAAAATATAAACGTATAAATATTACATTTCCTGAGAAGCTTTTATTGAAACTAGATGAGGTTTTGAAAAATGAACTACATATGAGTAGAAGTGCATTTTTTCAGCAGAGTTTATTTAGGTAGGTTTTGCTAAATATGTTGGCAATTGATAATCCAATGAGTTCGAGTTTTATTAATACAATAAAAGAAAACAGTAGCATAATTGGTATTTGAATACAAAAAATAGATATTAATTTTACTACTGGGATATAAAATGTCAATAGCTCCTCTTATTTTCTCTAACCAAATAAAGTCATAAAAAGTACTAAGTTACCGACGGTTTCTCTATGAAAAAGTAGACTTTAACGAGAGACTTGTCGGTGTTATAGGGGCAAGAGGAGCAGGGGAGACAACACTTCTTTTGCATTATCTTAAAGAGGAAAAAGTAAATTTTTTTTCACTTATAACAAGCCTACCTAGACTTACTAGTATAGATAGAAGTTACTTTAAATCCATCATTCGTTTTTCTTAGTGTCATCACTCCGTTGCTGGTTCCAGCAATACTTTTTCCCTCATCATTTGAGACACTCCAGTTGGTGGTTGTTTTTATGTCATAGAAAGTCTCATCACCATTTTTGTAAACTTTTGTTACATCAAAGTTAACAAGCTGAAATTTTCTATGGCTCCATTTTCTATGGTAGTTTGTTTTGTCTCTACGAATGGTATCGTGGTTAACATTTCTTAGGCTGAAGTATCGCTCTACATCATCGTCGTAGTTACTTAAAATTTCATCTATAGAGCCATCACCTGAGATTCGTATGAAGTTGTTTAAAAACTGTTTTATGGCTTGTTTGTTGGCTGTGGGTGTTTTCTCTTTCTTTGAACTGTTTTTTCCGATTCTTGTTCCGAGTAAATCATTGTTTTTATTGTCAGCATTAATTTTTGTTCCTAAAGAGTTTGGATTTACTGCACCAAGAGGAAGATTTTCTTTATCATCTTTAAATGGAGAAGGCACATCATTTTCTGGATGGTTACTTGTCTCTTCTTCGCCCATAAATTCTCTTATATTATCTGGAACAAACTCTTTATTGTTTTCTGCTTGTTCATCTCTTTGAGCCTCTTCTTGGAGTCGTTTATACTCTTCTTCACGTAATTTTTCTTCTTCATCTTCAAGAGCCATCTCTTTTTCTTGACGTAATCTTTCTTCCTCTTTGAGGGCTTTTTCTTCAGCTTCTTTTTTAGCACGTATGGCAGCTTGTTCTTTTTTATAGGCATCTACATCAGTTATAAAAGCTGCACCCTCTGGAGTAGTTGTTTTTGTCTCTTCATCTTGCTCATCTTCTATATCATTTGAGCCTTCAACATAATCATGAATAACATCTTCTTTAGTCGTAGGAAGATTATTGATTTTTTGTTTTGGTTCTTTTTTTACCATGGTGGTGGTAGGTGGTCTCTCTTTATTTTTTGTTTTATCACTGTTTATCATGTTGTAGGCGTAGTACCCTAATGCTAAACATATAAGAAGCATGGTAATAAGTAGTTTAAGAAAAAGGGAAGATTTTGGTTTCTCTTTTGGGCTGGGTTCAATGATCTTTTCTTTCATAACATCTTTTTTAGGTATTTCTACTTCTGCTTTTTCTGTAGTATTTATTTTGAGATAAGCATCTAAATTTGAGTTATTTATAAATTCCATTATGGTATAGACAGTATTATTCTCTTCAAATGTTCCATAAATTTCAACTTCGTTTTTAGAAGAATCTTCAAGAACTCTATTGACCTCTTGTATGACTTCTTTTTTTGTCTCTTCAAAAATTATTTTTGATTTGGCTGGTGATAGAACATTGTTTCCTTCTCTTAGTGAATATGATTTTAAAAAAAGTTCTTTTAAAACAACATATTCACCTCGTTTATGTAAATCTTTAGCCAAATATAAAATCTCAAATTCATCTTCACTTAGTACTTTTTCTATCTCATAGTGACCACCCAGTTTTGTCCCTATAGATAAGTAATAATCATTTTTCATATTAATCATCCCATTTCATTTATTTAATAGTGAATAATAGCTAATTAACGGTTTAATAGAGAAGAAAATCATTTAATTATTTTTTTCTATCATACTTTCTTAAAAGTTCTATCTTCATAGTCATAACTTTCTAAAGCACCTGTACCAAGATTATACCACCAACCATGGATTTCAATTTTTCCTTTTTCTAAAGCTTCTACAATATAGGGATAGGTCATTAAACGTTGAAGAGAGAGTTGAATATTGTTCTTTTCTGTAATCTCTTCACGATTTTTTTCAGGATTATTGAGACACTCTAGCATGGCATCATGTTTTGCAGGATAAGCAAGTGTTAACCACTCATCTACGTGACTTAGTTCAGTATGCTCTTCATCTTCTGTTTTCTCATGATAAAGATGGCTACATGCACCACAGGAACTATGACCAAGTATAATTAAACTCTCTACATGAAGTACATTAACTGCGTATTCTATGGCAGATTGTGTAGCACCTTTTGTTAACTCATAGGGAGGTACAATATTTCCTATATTTCTTGCAATAAAAAGTTCACCAGGGGTAGCAGATAAAATTTTAACGGGTAAAACACGACTGTCACTACAGGTAATAATCATAGAGTGAGGATTTTGTCCCATTTCAAGTTCTTTAAAAAGTTTTTTATTGTCTTTAAAGTATTCTTTTTTAAACTTTTTGTATCCATCTAAGTGTATTTTTTTCATAATATTCCCTTATTTATTTGATATGTATAGATTATACCTATGACTCTTTTTTTTTTCAACATAAGTTTTAAATTGTCTAATTTTTAAGCTTTTTTAGGATGCTTGTGCATAGTTTCTCTACGCTTTATTTTTTTTCTTAAGTTATTATAAATACTAAAACTTTATATTCTAGTAGTTAATGTTATTAATTGTAGGTATTATACATTTATTTTCAAGCTACAAATTGAGTATTATAATTTTAAAATAGTTAAAACATACCTTATAAAAGCCAAGACAAACACCCATTTAGTTAAAATAACACCAAATAATAAAAGTTGAAAAAATTCAACAGTAAAGGATAGATGTGAAACAGTATAACGTTGCTGTCGTTGGTGCGAGTGGGGCTGTTGGTGAAGAGCTTTTTAGAGTTTTAGAAGAACAAAATTTTCCTATTGGAAAATTATTGCCTTTGGCATCTGCAAATTCTGCAGGTAATTATATAGAGTTTGCTGGACAAAAGCATAGAATAGAAGAGTTAACTGAAAGTGTATTTGAAGGACGTGGTATAGACATCGCTTTCTTTTCTGCTGGTGGAAGTATCTCTGAAAAGTATGCCAAGTATGCTGTAGAGTCAGGGGCTGTGGTTATTGACAATACATCACATTTTAGAATGGTAGATGATGTACCATTGGTAGTACCAGAAGTAAACCCTGAAGATATTGAACTTTGGGAAGAGACAGGAATTATTGCTAATCCTAACTGTTCTACTATTCAGATGGTACAATTGCTTAAACCTCTTCATGATTTATATGGAATCAAACGAGTAGATGTTTCAACTTACCAAGCAACATCAGGTGCTGGAAAAGCAGGAATGGCAGAGTTGGTTCATCAAATGCAAGACTTTTTTGCCTTTAAATTGGATGAAACAAAAGTGGAAGCATTTGCTCATCAGATTGCTCTGAATGTTATTCCTCATATTGACACACCTCAAGAAAATGGTTATACAAAAGAAGAGATGAAGATGGTACTAGAGACCAACAAGATTATGCATTCAGATTTTGCTGTGAGTGCAACTTGTGTTCGTGTGCCTGTTCTTCGTTCTCATTCTGAGTCTATTACCATTACTTTTGAAGAGGGTGTAGATGTTTCAGTAGAAGAAGCAAGAAAAGTGTTGGGTGAGTTTGAAAATGTAACAGTAATAGATGACTTAGAGAACAATGAGTACCCTATGCCAATGACTGCTACCGATACAGATGAGACCTATGTAGGTAGAATTAGAAAAGATTTGTATGCGTCAAACATACTTCACCTTTGGGGTGTAGCTGACCAAGTGAGAGTAGGAGCAGCAACCAATGCTGTTCGTATTGCTCAAAAGTGGATAAAGTTAGAGGATTAATATGAAGTTTATAGAACATTTTTTTGAGAGTATGCTCTGGAATACAAGATTTTTTGTACTTCTTGCAGTTATTTTTTCAATGTTGGGTGGGATTGCTCTTTTTATTGTAGCTTCTGTTGATATTTGGGGAGTAGTTTCTACTGTCATAACTACCTATTTAGAACATCTTCATCCTGATAAGTTTCATGAAGAGATAGTTGGTGGACTTATTGGTGCAGTTGACTTATACCTAATGGCAGTTGTTATGTTCATCTTTGGTTTTGGTCTTTATGAACTTTTTATTTCAGAGATTGATGTGGCTAAGAAGCAGGGTGCATCAAAAATCTTAGAGATTCATTCTCTAGATGAACTCAAAGATAAATTGGGTAAAGTAATCGTTATGGTACTGGTTGTGAACTTCTTTCAACGGGTACTTTTTACAACATATGACGGAGCATTAGATTTGGTATATTTTGCTATTTCTATTTTAGCTCTGGCTATATCATTATATTTTTTACATAAAGGTGGTGACCATTAATGAGCAACAGTAAAATATTTGTAGACGCATGTCTAGGTAAAGAGACTCCATACACTCCAGTATGGATGATGAGACAAGCAGGTCGATACCTGCCAGAGTATATGAAAGTTAGAGCAGAAGCTGGAAATTTTTTGAATCTTTGTCATGACCCTAAAAAAGCAGCAGAAGTAACCCTTCAACCACTAGACATTGTAGGTGTGGATGCAGCGATTTTATTCTCAGATATTTTGGTTATACCAGATGAGATGGGAATGGACTTAGAGTTTATTAAAGGTTTTGGACCAAAATTTAATGACCCTATAGAGAGTCAAGAAGATTTAGACAGACTTATAGGTGGAAAAGAGGCAGCTGATAAACTAACTTATGTTTATGACACCATTAAGCTTCTTAGAACACAGCTTGATGAGCGTAGTGATAACATTGCACTCATCGGTTTCTGTGGAGCTCCATGGACATTGGCTACTTATATGATAGAGGGTCAAGGAACAAAGACTTATAATATTTGTAAAAAGATGATGTACTCAAATCCTGAGCTTTTACATAATATTTTACATGAGGTAACTCAAGTTGTAAAATATTATATGGAACAACAGATAGAGTCTGGTATAGATGTGGTACAAATCTTTGATTCATGGGCAGCAGCAATTGAACCAGGTTTGTATGATGAGTTCTCATGGAAATATATGGTTGAGATAGCTGACTACCTAAAATCTAAGTATCCTGAGACTCCGATTATTATGTTTCCTAAGGGTGTGGCTTCGTTTATAGAACGTGGTTTGGTTTATGGTAACTTCGATGTATTTGGTGTAGATTGGGGAACTCCAATGGCACTTGCAAAAGAGAAACTTGGTGACAAGTATGTTCTTCAAGGAAACATGGAGCCATGTAGACTTTACAGCAAAGAAGCAACAACAGAGTGTGTTGAGTCATTGGCTGAGACCATGAAAGATGGAAGACACATCTTTAATTTAGGACATGGGATTTTACCTGATGTACCTGTTGAGAATGCTATTCACTTTGTATCTGAGTGTAAACGAGCTTCTAAGCGTTAACTTCTTTTCTCTTCTTTGGTTCCCACTTTTTGTGTGGAACCAACTATCTTTTTTTCTATTAATGTATAACATAAAATATTAAATAATAACTATATATGTTATAATATTAAAAATAAAAAAGGAGAAATTTTATGAAAATAAAAAAAATATTAATTCTATTGATAGCATTTGGCACTTTTTCAATTGCAAATAATATTACAACACTGAAATCTGCTGAAACAAAATTTGGTATTGCTGATGAACATGATTACAGTTATTATAAAATTAATGCTTCAGAGGGTGATGTTGTTTCTGTGAATCTACATGATATGGATGCAGATGGTGACCTTTATATAAATATTGGATCTATTGCTACCAAAGATAAATGGAAGTACAAATCAACCCACAGTAAGTTAAGAGATGAAGCGTATACGTTTACTATGATAGATGATGATACGGTATATCTATCGGTATATGCAAATAAATGTATTGCAACAGTAGAGCATAAAATTACTGTAGATATAAATAGCGAGGAGAAAGAAAGAAATAGTATTAAAATTTTTCCAAATAATCCTTCCTCTTCAGATAAATTTGTTACTTATACTCCAGTAGAGGGTATTAGCAGTTCTACACCTGTTGTTCTTTTTTTAAATGGTTCAAAAAGAACCTTAGATAAATACGAAGGTCTTATGAATTTTTTATCTAAAGAAGGGTATTTTGTTATAGGAGCATATAGTGATAAGTATGATCCAAATTATAGTAAGAATATTTTTACAGAGGTCATTAATGCTACTAAAGAGCATAGTGATTTAACATTAAATAAGTTGGCTGTCATTGGTCACTCTTTGGGTGGAGGAAATAGTTTCTTTGTTATGAAACATTTTCAAAATTTGGGTTATGGTAAAGATGGTAGTTTAATTCTTTCAATTGAAGGTTGGTTTCCATTTGGTATGAAAGCTAATGATTTTAAAGAGATTGATGGGAATGTAGCTTTTCTTGAAATGAATGGTAAAACGGGAACAAATGATGTTGACTTACTTACAAATTTAACTATTTGGAATCTTTTGAAAAATAGTCAAAATTTTTTCTTGACGGTTCCTACGAATGACCACTTATATATAGAGGGTGATAGTGAGAATTTCTTAGAGAAGAGTGATCTTGTGGAGATTATAGCAAATATAGTAAAGGATGCTTTTACCAAGAGTGATAGTGGATACAACAGTATATCTAGTAAATATAAGGCAAGTTATCAAGATATTTATACTAGTATTGAAAATCTTAAATATACTGGTGGATGTAGTGGTAAAGTTGGAAATGCAATAAGTACTTTAACTGAGTTAGGAAATGATATAAATTACTGCCAACCTGAAAAGTATTAATATAGTAAAATAGTAAGAGTTGTCAACTTTGACAACTCTCTAAAGAAATATTTAGTCTTCTATTTTTCTACCATTACTTGCTTGAATTGGTCGGTTATTGTTTTTACCAATCTCTTTGTGCATAGCAGCTATTTGATCAACTGATGCAGTTAATGGCTGTTTCATTACAAACCATTTAACTTGTTCACTACATGGTGGTGTTGTTAATGAACCCATAAATTTATAATATGATGTATCTACAGGTAATATATTGTTAACATATTCAGAAGGAAGTTTAATACTTTTCTCTTGATTAAGTCCTAATGGGAATAATTTTATTATTCTATGGAGTGCAGGATTTTCTGTACCTTCTTGAAACATTACTGAAATAACAGCAAGTTTACCATCTGCTGTGGCATGAACAAAGTGTGCTTCTAGAGGATAAGCTTTTCCATTTATATGGTTTTCACTTGGTGTATGAAAGTGAAACTGCTTAAGTGTGTAAGCTTCTCCTCCAAGAGTTAAAGTATCACCATCTACAATATTAACTTGAACAGTATGTCCGTTATTAATAACTCCTTTAGCACCTTTTTTATAGTTTATATTAAGTTTTGGTAGCTCTATATCACTTGTTGCTACTACATCAATAGGTGATTGTTGTTGCCCCTCTGAACACATATGGAACTTTTCATTTAATTCTCCCCAGTGACTAGGTCCTACCTCTGCTGAGTAACCCCAATGTTTATGGTGAGTTTCATGTGCAGCCTCATGTGTACTTTCTTGTGTACTTTCATGTTTAACTGAATTGTTTATGGTTTGAGTACATCCAGTAGCTAAAAATAGAGCTGCAATAGCAAGTGTAGAGTAAGTAGTGAATTTCTTCATTTTTTTCCTTTTAAGTGTAATTAACTTAATTGTATCAAATAAACTTATGATAATAAAGAAAAGCATGATTTTAAATTGATAATTATAAAGACTGATACCTATTTACATTTAAAAATATTTTTGATTTATTATATTTATAAGAAGAATAAATTAATCTGTTATAATTACAGTATGAAAAGTGAAAAATTAAATATTATATTTGGACCTGTTAACTCACGACGTTTTGGAAAGTCTCTAGGTATAGACCTTAGCCCTTCTAAAAAACAGTGTAACTTCGACTGCCTTTACTGTGAACTTGATCCAGCCAAAACCATAGGAGCATATGAAGATATTATTTCTGTTGAAGAGATTATGGAAGCATTAAATGCATCATTGAAAAATCATCAAGACATAGATGCTCTAACTGTTACAGCCAATGGTGAACCAACACTTTACCCATACTTATCAGAACTTATGGATGAGATAAACAAAGTAAAAGGTTCCATAAAAACACTTATACTCTCAAATGCAGCTAAAATAGATGATGAGAAAACCCAAGATGCACTTATGAAGTTCGATACAGTAAAACTTTCACTTGACTGTGCAACAGGTCGTTGTCTAAAGCGTTTAGACCGGTCTCATGATGGTATAAATGTAGAGAAGATAAAAGAGGGGATGTTAAAGTTTAAAGAGAAATTTACCAATCCACTTATTATCGAGATTCTTATGGTTAAAAATATTAATGATAGTGAGGAAGAGATAAAAGCTTTAAATAGTTACTTATTAAAGTTAAATCCTACACGTATAGATATAGGGACTATTGATAGACCACCAGCATATAAAGTGGAAGCATTAAGCTATGAAGAGTTAAGAGAAATTTCTTTAAAATTTGACAGCTCTCTTCCTGTTTATATAGCTTCACGAAAAAAAGTAACAGCCAAACCATCTAGGTATACTAAAGAAGATATTTTAGAGACACTAAAAAAACGACCATTAACCCAAGAAGATATAGATGTGCTTTTTGATAATAAGAGTAAAGATGATTTTCAAATTTTAATCAATGATAAAAAAATAGATAAACTTGATTGTGGTGGATATCAGTTCTATATCAAACGACAAAATATAGATGCATAATATTAATTAAATTAGACAAAAAAAGTTAGAATATAACCAACATGACCTTTTATGTTAAAAAAATCAAAAAACTCTTGACATAAAGGGGATTTTTGTCTATAATTGCACTCCAATTTAAATGATACATTTTAATTGATTGTTCCGAATTAGCTCAGCGGTAGAGTAGGTGACTGTTAATCACTTGGTCGCTGGTTCGAATCCAGCATTCGGAGCCACTTATAAATTAACTTCAGCAGTTGGCTCATGAGACTTGTCTCATTTTTTAATTACTGGACAAAACTTCTTAACAATATATGTTCCGGATTAGCTCAGCGGTAGAGTAGATGACTGTTAATCATTTGGTCGCTGGTTCGAATCCAGCATCCGGAGCCACCTTCACTAAAAATTAAAATAAATTAAAATCATGGCAAAAAAGAAAAAAACAATAGACCTACTTGATAAGAACATTATTTTCCAAACAAAAGAACAGACTGTAAAAGTTTTAAGCTTAAATCTTAACAGCATGGATGTAGAGGTTATAGTAATGGAAGATGAGAAGAAAAAGGTTAAGAAGATGCCATTTGCACATCTTCCTAAAGAAATTAAAAAGGTGGTTAGACCACTTTAATCAAAATGCAAAACAGAATAAACATCTGCTTCTATGCCAGCTCTTCCGTTTAAAAAGTCCAGTTCGGCAATGAAACATGCTTCTACACAGGAAGCACCTACTTTGTTTATGAGTGAAGCAGCTGCTCTGGCTGTTCCTCCTGTGGCGATGAGGTCGTCTATGAGTAGTACTCTTGCGTTTTCTTTTGGAAATGCGTCTATGTGAACTTCTACTTCATCGAAACCATACTCTAATGTGTACTTTTCTGAGACAGTAGTGTAGGGGAGTTTTCCTTGTTTTCTGATGGGCACGAAACCTATGTTTAGTCTGTCGGCTAAAATGGCTCCAAATATGAATCCACGGGCATCAATACCAGCTACATAGTCTAATTCATAACCTTTGTAACGCTCTTCAATATGGTTCATAAGTGTATTAAAAGCTTTTGCATTATTTAAAATGGTGGTGATGTCTTTAAAGACAATTCCAGGTTTTGGAAAATCTGGAATATCTCTAATACTATCTTCTATAATTTTTTTATCTTTGGCTGTTAATTCTGACATATCTTCTCTTTTAATTTTTTTGTATCTGTTAGTATAACAAAAGTCAACCAATTTTAAGACCATTTCGGTAAAATCGCATCTTAAAACAGAGGTCGCAAAAATGGTAGAAAAAAGAGTACTTGTAAAGTTTTCTGGTGAGGCACTCGCCGGAGAAAATGGTTTTGGTATCGACACTCAAATATTGCATTTTATTTCTGGAGAAATCAAATCATTAGTAGAAAATGATATTAGCGTTGCTGTAGTTATTGGTGGTGGGAACATTATTCGTGGTGTTTCTGCTGCTGCTGATGGTGTTATTAAGAGAACCTCTGGTGACTACATGGGTATGTTGGCAACATGTATCAATGGAATTGCACTTCAAGAGGCATTTGAGCATAATGGCTTAGATGCAAGACTTGTTTCTGCTATTGACATGCAAGAGATAGGTGAATCATTTATTGTCCGTCGTGCCAAACGTCACTTGGACAAAGGTCGCGTGGTTGTTTTTGCTGGTGGTACAGGTAACCCTTACTTTACAACAGATACAGCAGCGACACTAAGAGCTTCTGAAATTTGTGCAGAGGTTATTATAAAAGCGACCAAAGTAGATGGTGTTTATGACAGAGACCCAAACAAGTTCCCAGATGCAGTAAAATTATCGACTATAACATATGATGAAGCACTAAAAGATGACATTAAAGTAATGGATGACACTTCGATTGCCCTAGCAAAAGATAATGGTTTACCAATTATTGTTTGTAACATGTTTGAAAAAGGTAACTTATTGAAAATCGTTCAAGGTGATAGAAGTTTATGTTCTATTGTAGAAGACAAATCGTAAGATAAAATTAATTAGTTAGGAAAAAATATGAAAATTGAAAAGTTAACAGCAAGAGCATTAGAGAGAGTTGATTTTGACAGATACCTATTGGCAGCAGCTGTAGGTAAAAGAGCAAATGAGATTGCTAATGGTGCTGCACCTGTAGTTGATATGGATCCAAAAATTGAAAAATTTGCTGATATTGCTTTAGTAGAAATAGCAGAAGGTAAAATCGTAATTAGTTGCGAAGGGTAAATCATTGGAGGCTTTATTAAAAAAAGCACGGAATATTACCACCGTAGAAGAAGCTGAAAAACTTCTCTACGAATATCACGAAATTTCTTCTCCTCTTTTTAGCAAAGCATTAACACTTGCAAAAGAGGCACATGTTCACCAAAAACGTAAAAGTGGTGAGCCTTATATCATCCACCCCATACTCGTAGCAGCCATAACGGCACTTATTTCTAATGATGAAACGATGGTTATCGCTGCACTTCTTCATGATGTTGTAGAAGATACTGACTATCTTATTTCTGATATTGTTGAAATGTTTGGTGAAGATGTTGCCTTTATGGTAGAGGGTTTGACTAAAATTGAAGTTATACGTGATGTTGAGTTAATTCCTTCGTCTTCTAATGAAAAACTTATCTCTTCTGCGATGACATTTCGAAAAATGTTACTCTCTTCGATTAAAGATGTTCGTGTGTTGGTGGTAAAACTCTGTGACAGACTGCACAACATGACAACGCTTGACGCTTTACCTTTAGAAAAACAGGTAAGAATAGCAGAAGAGACCATGGTGGTTTATGCTCCTATTGCTCATCGTCTAGGTATTTCACAACTTAAAAACCGTTTGGAAGATTTAAGTTTTTACTATATTTATCCTGATGCCTACAAAAGTATAGACGATTATATAGTGGGTAATAAACAAAATTTACATCTGAAGTTAAATACCTTTGTCACTAAGATTAATGAGTTGATGAAAGCGAATGGTTTTAGAGAAGACCAGTATGAAGTATTTGGGCGTGTAAAACATTATTATTCTATGTATCAGAAAATGCAACGAAAAGGGATAGGGATTGATGAAATTTTAGACCTTATTGCTATTCGTATTTTGGTAAAAGAAGATATTGACTGTTATAAAGTTTTGGGTACATTACATCTAAACTTTAAACCAATTATTTCTCGTTTTAAAGACTATATTACTTTGCCAAAAGAGAATGGATACAGTACCATACACACGACACTTTTTAATGACGATGGCATAGTAGAAGCACAGATTCGTACTTTTGAAATGCATAAAACAGCAGAGTTTGGAATAGCAGCTCACTGGAAGTATAAAGATGGTCGAGAAGAGAACAAAGAGTCAAAAAATAGTGTTAACCTAGAGTGGCTTGAAGGTTTACAGTATCAGAGTGAATCGGTTGAAGAGAATTATGCCTTAGCGAAAGGTGATCTTTTTGTAGAAGATATCGCTGTCTATTCTCCTATAGGAGAAAACTTTACACTACCACGTGATTCTGTGGCTTTAGACTTTGCTTATGCTATACACTCAGAAGTAGGAAATAAAGCTGTTTCTGCATTGGTTAATAAGCGTAAGGTTTCACTGTTAACCACTTTGAAAAATGGTGATTTCGTTAGAATTATTACTGATAAAAATGCAAAAGTTCACTGCTCTTGGATAGATACAGTGAAAACATCAAAAGCCAAAGATGGTATAAAAAGTGCCTGTAACTATAAAATAAAAGAGTGTAATCACTGGGCAGCACTTAATATTTTAACCGAGTTAACCGGAGTGGATAGAGATGCTATAGAAGCATTGTTTGAGTCTTGTGAACTAAAAGATAACGCTTATAAATTGACTTCTAATCGTGAGATTTATAAAGAAGTGTTGGATAAATTTATAGAACGTTCAGCGTTTATTCCTAAAGATTTTGTTTATCCTACAGAGATTACAGAGGAACATTTTAGATTTATAAGCAATCAAGAGATAAAAAATGTAGAGTTTGATTACTGCTGTCACCCTAAAATGGGAGATGAAATAGTTGCTTTCTTTGAAGATGGAAAAGCGACCATACATCATAAACTTTGTCAAGAAGCCTATAAGCTTATGAAAGATAAAAAGCCGATGATTTTTGTATCGTGGGTGAATGAAAAGTCAGCACGTTATCAACTGATAATCTCACTTCAAAACCGTAAGGGGATTTTGGCTGAACTTTTACATAAACTGGCTTCTTTAGATTTAAATGTTTTAAGTATTGAGTTGGGAATTAAAAGCTCAGAGAGTGCAGAATTTTGTAAACTAGAAGTTGAAACAAAAGAGCAAAATGCGAAGAAACTTCAAGAGAAATTGAGTAAAAAGCTTAAACTCATTGAGATGATTAGTCTTAATGATGCATATAAAAAATAACAGAGGGAATATAGATGTCAAATAGTGAAAATATAAAAAGTGAAGATATAAAAATAGCTTTAGATGAAATCAGTAGAGGGACTGCTGAGATTATTGATATGGAACGTATAGAAAAATTGGTAACAAAGTTTTATGAAACAGGTGAGACCTATACAGTAAAAGCTGGTTTTGACCCAACAGGTGCAGACCTACATGTAGGACATGCTGTACTTTTTCATAAGTTAAGTGTGTTTCAAAAGCATGGAGCGATTATTCAGTTGCTTATTGGTGACTTTACAGCAACTATTGGTGACCCAACAGGTAAGTCAGAGACTAGAAAAGTACTTGACAGAGAGACCATTGTAGCCAATGCTCAAACCTACCAAGACCAACTTTTTTTACTCCTTGATGAGTCAAAAACAGAAGTGGTTTGGAATGCAACTTGGTTAGAGAAGTTGGGTGCAAGAGGTATGGTTGAGTTAACCACTACCTATAATGTTGCTCGAATGTTGGAACGTGATGATTTTGAAAAACGTTATAAAGCAGGGCAGAGTATTTCTATTTCAGAATTTATCTACCCACTGCTTCAAGGTTATGATTCTGTTGCTTTAAAATCTGACATAGAGATAGGTGGAACTGACCAGAAGTTTAACCTACTGATGGGAAGACACCTTCAACGTGTTTACAATGTAGGAAAAGAACAAGCTGTACTGATGATGCCTATCTTAGAAGGTCTTGATGGTGTTCAAAAAATGAGTAAGTCACTGAACAACTACATCGGTATTACCGATGCACCAAAAGATATTTATGGTAAAACACTCTCTATTTCAGATGAGTTAATGTGGCGTTATTATGACCTTTTAAGTGAGAAATCTTTAGAAGAGATAGCTAAAATAAAAGATGATGTTGCAAATGGAGACTTACACCCTAAAAAAGCAAAAGAAAACTTGGCTTTAGAGTTAACTGCTAGATTCTATAATGAAGAGTCTGCTATGATGGCTAAAAGTGAATTTGATAACGTTTTTAAATCAAATAAAATACCTACTGATATAGAAGAGTTTGAAATGGAAGAAGGCATTTGGATTTGTAAGGCATTGGTTGATGCTAAAATCGAGCCATCTACTTCTCAAGCAAGAAGAGATATTAAACAAGGTGGAGTTCGTATAAATCAAGAGAAAGTCTCTGATGATAAACTGAACTTGACAGCTGGAGAGTATACTCTTCAAGTAGGTAAACGAAAATTTGCAAAAGTAAAGGTAAAGTAGTGGAATTAAAATCTTTTAAAATTGGAAAACATACTATTGAAAAACCTATTATTCAAGGTGGAATGGGTGTTGGTATTTCATGGGATCAGTTAGCTGGAACAGTAAGTAAAGAGGGTGGTTTAGGTGTTATATCTGCTGTGGGAACAGGTGTTTATAACAACAGAGAGTTTGCACATAAAGTTGTGAAAAATAGACCTCATACAGAGAAAAATTTTTATAGCCGTGATGCCTTGATTCAAATTTTTAAGAATGCTAGAAAAATCTGTGGTGATAGACCTTTAGCATGTAATGTTCTTTACGCACAGAGTGGATACAATGAAACCGTTGCAGATGCTTGTGAAGCAGGTGCAGATATGATTATTACAGGGGCTGGGCTTCCTTTAACCATGCCAGAAGCTGCTAAAGATTACCCTGATGTGGCACTTATTCCTATTGTCTCTACAGCTAAAGCACTTAGAATTTTATGTAGACGTTGGAAAAAAACACACAACAGACTACCTGATGCTGTTATCGTTGAAGGTCCTTTAAGTGGTGGACACCAAGGGTTTAAGTATGATGAGTGTTTCTTAGCTGAGAACCAACTAGAAGAGATTTTACCTCCTGTCATAGAAGAGGCTAAAAACTGGGGTTCAATGCCGGTTATTGCAGCTGGTGGTATTTGGGATCATGATGACATCGTGAAAATGATGGAGCTTGGAGCTGATGCTGTACAAATGGGTACACGATTTATCGGTACAATCGAATGTGATGCAAGTCAAGTGATGAAAGAGATGATTATAGAAGCTGGGGAAGATGACATTAAGTTGTTTAAATCTCCTGTTGGTTATCCTGCTCGTGGTGTTAAGTCTCAACTTCATGCAAATATTGAAGCTGGAACTGCTCCTAAAGTTGCTTGTATATCGAACTGTGTTGCACCTTGTAATCGTGGAGAGGAAGCTAAAATAGTTGGTTATTGTATTGCCGATAGATTGAGCGATGCATATGATGGAATTAAAGAGAGTGGACTCTTCTTTACAGGTGCTAATGGTTATAAACTTAAAGAGATTATAACCGTCAAAGAACTTATGGAGAAGTTAATGCATGGAGAAGACAATTCTTAAAAACACTATAATAAAACGAGTGATACTATTTATAATACTATTTTTATCTACCACACTTTTTGCAGGGAACAATTTTGTAAAAAGTGAAATACGTAATGGTGAGTTAAATCTCTATTTTGCTTCTGATATAGAGAAAGTAACCTATTTTTCTCTTCCTGAATCTGATGGGATTACTAAATATGTTTATGATATTCATGGAGGAGTACTTCCTACAGGTAAAGGAATATCAAAGCACTCTTTTAGAAATATTGAGTCATTTAGAATGGGGCAGAACTCACCAAGTAAACTGAGAGTAATTATACGTTCTAAACAAAAGTTTGCAGAGAATCATGTTTATTCAGGAAAACGTCTTAGCATACCATTAATTCATAATGGGAAAACAAGTACTAAGAGACAAAATGTTGTTAAAAGTTCAAAAAAAGCTTATATCGTTGTTATTGATGCTGGGCATGGTGGGAAAGATAATGGGGCTTCGTGTTGTAAAGTTAAAGTAGAAAAAAAAGTTACATTATCTGTCTCTTCTAAATTAAAGAAGCGTTTAGAAGATAAGGGTTTTAAAGTGTATATGACCAGAGATGATGATTCATTTGTGCGTCTTCCAAATAGAACTGAATTTGCCAACAAGAAGAAAGCAGATATTTTTATATCTATTCATGCCAATGCTGCACCCAAAGAGAGTTTGAATAGTGTTTTTAAAGGTATAGAGATTTACTATCTGTCTCCTGCTAAAACAGACAGAGCTAAAGAAGCAGCAGCAAAAGAAAATGCTGTTATGTTTGAGGGAAAAGATTTCTATACGACAAATGAGTATCTTTCTTTGATTAGTCGAGAAAAAATAGTTGAATCACATAAGCTGGGTTTAGATATTAGTAAAATGATGCTTTCAACCGTACGAAATTCTTTTGGACCAGTTTCAGATGGTGGTGTTAAACCAGCAAATTTTTGGGTACTCGTTGGTGCTCAAATGCCAGCTGTCTTAGTAGAAACTGGGTATATAACTCACCCAACAGAGGGTGGAAATCTTATGAACAATTACTACAAAAGTCTTTTAGCTAAAGGTATTGCTGAAGGTGTAGAGCGTTATTTAAAAAATAAATAATGCTTTTAGCCTTTAGTAGCTTTTTATTTTTATCTCCTAATTTATTTTTTTAATATATCTTTATCTAAAACTCCCATTATTTCATCCTCTTCTTTAAAATAATTTATTTATATAATAAAAATATTAATTTAATTCTTAAGTTTATCACTATGTTTAATAAACTATATGTTATAATTTATTCTTTAATATTAATATGGGGAGGGATCTTGATGACTTATGTAACAAAAATTTATATGCCAAGTAAAGAAAAATTTAAAACTTATATAGATGGAATATATGAAAGTGGTTGGTTAACAAACAACGGTCCACTTGTTCAAAAGCTGGAGAAAAGATTAGAAGAGTATCTGGGTGTAAAGAACTTGCTATGTCTTTCTAATGGAACAGATGCCTTACAATTTGCCTATAGACTCTTAGAAGTTGAAGATAAGGAAGTTATAACAACACCTTTTAGTTTTGTCTCTACAACAAGTGCTATTGTTGTAGAGAAGTTAAAACCTATATTTGCAGATATAGATAAAGAAAGTTACAATATAAATCCTAAAAATATAGAACCTTTAATTACTAAAAATACTTGTGCTATTGCACCATGTCATGTTTTTGGAAATGCTTGTGAAATTGAAGAGATTGATAGCATAGCAAAAAAGCATAACTTAAAAGTAATTTATGATGCTTCACATGCTTTTGATGTTAAGTATAAAGGAAAACATATACTTAATTATGGTGACATATCGGTAGTTAGTTTTCATGCAACAAAGATTTTTCATACGATAGAAGGTGCTGCTATTGTTATAGAAGATGATGCTCTATATGAAAAAGCAAAAGTAGTTAGAAACTATGGAATTGATTCTCCAGATTCTGTAGCCATGTTGGGTATAAATGCTAAGATGAACGATATACAAGCTGCTATGGGTCTTTGTATGTTGGATGAAGTAGAACAAATATCTTCAGAACGTAAAGAGAGCCACCAGTTTTATACAAAGTCATTAACTGACTATGTTCAATTACAAAAAAAGAATAATTATTCTACACAAAGTTACTCCTATTTCCCTATTGTTTTTCAAAGTGAAAATGATATGAAAAAGGTACAGTCTGCATTACTTGAAGAAGAGATAGCAGTACGTCAATATTTTAAACCTTCGTTAGATACCTTACCCTATGTAGAGATAAATGAAATTATGCATAACTCAAGAGATTTATCAAATAGAATTTTAGTCATACCTATGCATTCAAATATTGAGTCTAAGGTTTCAGAGATTATAAAAGAGACTTTAACAAAGGAGTCTACATGCAAAAAAGAATACTCTTTTTAGGGGCATCACAGTTTCAGATAGCACCAATACTCTATGCAAAAGCAGAAGGACACTATGTCATAACTTGTGATTACCTTCCTAATAATCCTGGACATAAGTTTGCAGATGAATACCATAATGTAAGTACAACAGATAAAGAAGCTGTACTTAAGTTGGCTAAGAGATTAAAGATAGATGGTATAGTTGCCTATGCCTCTGACCCAGCTGCTCCGACACAGGCATATGTAGGAAATAAATTGGGTCTACCTTCAAATCCTTATGAGTCAGTAATGATTTTAACGAGAAAAGATTATTTTCGAAACTTCTTAGAAAAACATAATTTTTTAGTACCCAAGTCAAAAAGTTTTTACAATTTAGAAGAAGCATACAGTTGGTTTTTAGAGTTAGAGAAACCAGTGATTGTTAAGCCTGTTGATTCATCTGGAAGTAAAGGTGTAACAAGAGTAGATGTAAAAGGAAAATTAGAAAGAGCTTTCAAATATGCATTAAAGTTTTCGAGAGAAAAAAAAGTAGTTATAGAGGAGTTTTTTCATAGAGATGGTTATCAAGTTGCTGGAGATGGTTTTATAGTTGATGGAAAGTTGGTTTTTAGATCTTGGGCAAATGAACATTTTGATAAGTGTTCTAACCAGTTTGTACCTGTAGGAGAGAGTTTTCCTTCAGTCATGAAGGGAGAAGCTATTTTAAATGCACATTATGAAACTCAACGATTATTAGATTTGTTGGAAATGAAAAGTGGTGCTTTAAATTTTGATTTTCATTTTAATAAAGAGGGTAAATTCTCATTTTTAGAACTGGGACCAAGAAATGGTGGAAACCTTATTCCTGAAGTTATAAAATACGCAACAGGCGTTGATATGGTGAAGTATACGGTTGATTCTGCTTTAGGTATGGACTGTTCATCTTTAAGTATGGTAGAGACCAAAGGCTACTATTCTTCTTATATTTTACATGCATTAGAAGATGGAGAAGTTGAAAATATTTGGTACAGTGATGAGATTAAAAAGAATATTATAGAAGAGAATATCTTTATAAATATAGGTGATATTGTTCAAAAATTTAACGGCTCACATACAACGTTAGGAACCATGATAATGAAGTTTGACACAAGAAATGAAATGTTAGAAAAAATGGATAAGATGGGAAAATATTTGAAAGTAATTATAAAAGAGTAGCTGATGAAAGTATCTGACTATATAACTGAGTTTTTAGTGGAACAGAAGATAGATACAGTATTTTCATATATTGGTAAAAATGCTCATATCTGTGACTCTATAGATAAACATGATCAGATAGAAAATGTCTTTACTATTCATGAACAAGGTGCAGGATTTTCAGCAGATGCTTACTCACGAGTAACTGGAAAGAGTGGGGTTGTTACAGTAACAAGTGGACCAGGAGCTACAAACATAGTAACATCTTTGGCTGACTGCTATTTTGACTCCATTCCAGCTCTTTATATAGTAGGTGATGTCTCCTCTCATGAGTGTAAAGGTTCACGACCCATTCGCCAGTTTGGTTTTCAAGAGACAGATATCGTTAAAATTTCAGAAGAGATTACAAAATACGCTGTAAATATAGTAGCGTTAAAAGATATACGTTATGAGTTTGAAAAAGCCTATTTTTTATCACAACATGGAAGAAAAGGTCCAGTGCTTATAAGCCTACCTGAGAACTTACAGTTTAGAACTGACTTTGAGCCAGAAAATGAAAAATCACATTTTGACAGTGCTGAGTATCAAGAACTTATGGTTAAAAATATTATGCTACCTAGTGACAATGATATAAATGCTGTAGTTGAACTTCTAAACTCTGCTTCAAAACCAGTTATCTTAGTGGGTGGTGGAGTTCGCCTTTCTGAAAGTACGAAAGCGTTAAAAAAACTATTAGAAAAGACAAATATACCAGTTGTCTATTCACTTATGGGTAAAGATTCTGTATCTAGTGAGTACAAGTATAATCTAGGTTTTATAGGTAACTTTGGTACACGACATGCTAACTTCACCATTGCAAACGCTGACCTCTTAATTGTATTGGGTTCAAGACTGGACAACCTCCAAACAGGTAGAGACATAAAGAGCTTTGTAGGTGATGCAAAAGTAGTACAAGTTGACATAGATGAAAACGAATTGGGCATTAGAGTAGAGAGTCACTTACTTATTCATTCAGATATTAAAATATTTTTAGAAGCATTAAATTCTAAAAAACTGGAGCCAAATTTAAGCTCTTGGCAGAAAAAAGTTTTAGAATATAAAGTAAACTATCTTTCTACTCATACTCTTGATGGAGCCGATAGGCTGGGAAACCAACTGATGCAAAAAATATCTGAACATTTAGATGATGACGATGTAATTTGTGTAGATGTAGGAGAACATCAGATGCTTGTAGCTCAGTCTTTAGAGGTAAAGAAAAATCAACGCATACTTTTTTCAGGTGCCTTTGGTGCTATGGGTTTTGCTTTACCAGCTGCCATAGGTGCGACTTTAGCAACAGGAAAAAGAGCTATAGTCATTACGGGTGATGGTGGGCTTCAGATGAACATTCAAGAGTTAGAGCTTATAAAAAGAAGAAATTTACCCATTAAAATATTGGTCATAAACAATGCCTCTTTACATATGGTCAAACTAAGACAAGATGCCTACTTAGAGGGTAACTTAGTAGGCTCAAAAAAAGATTACTCTGTTCCAAGTTTTCAAAAAATAGCAGAGGCTTATGGTATAGAGAGTTATGAAGTAACAGCCAAAGAGGCTATAAATGAAAAAATAGAAGAGAGTTTAAAAGATAATAAGCCCGAACTGCTAGATATTCAAATAAGCCCAGAGATGACAACAGTCGAACCACGCTTGGACTTTAACCGAGAGTTTGCCGATATGAGACCACATTTGAGTAGAGAAGTTTATGCTCAAGAGATGTCAAAAGAGTAGATGATGAGCTCTTTAAAAGAAAAAGGAATCGAAGCCTTTATTTGGGACTTTTTTGGAAAAATTTTAATCTATGGTTCAAGTTTTATCGTCACCATCGTTTTAGCACGGCTTTTAACTCCTTCAGATTTTGGTATTATCGCTATTCTTATGGCAATCATAGGCATCGCCTCTATACTCTTTGATATAGGCTTGGCAGGTGCGTTAATACAGCGTAAAAGAGTTTTAGACATACACTACGCTTCTGTCTTTTATTTTAACATTGCTGTAGGCTTTCTCTTAACACTTTTGATGTATATTTTTGCTCCTTCTATTGCAGAGTTTTTTAACAATTCAGCTTTAAAAAGTTACTTAGAGAGTATTTCTATAATCTTTACTTTAATAGCTTTTCATACTGTACAAACAGTTATTTTAAAACGAGATTTAAACTACAAACAGTTGACCAAACTAAACTTTATGGCATCACTTAGTAGTGGTGTTTTAGGTGTTGGTTTAGCATTTTTTGGTTTTGGTATATGGAGTCTTATTTTACAGGTTCTCTTTCGAGAAGTGACCTACAACTTAGTTATTTGGCGTATCTCATTATGGAAACCAACTTTAACATTTTCGCTCAAAGCACTAAAGCAACTTTGGGCATATGGTTTTCATATGTTTTTAGCTCAACTCTTAAGTACCGTCTATCAGAAGTTGGACTATATGATTATTGCAAAACTTTTCCCTCCTGCTACTTTGGGTTATTTTCATCAAGCCAAACAGTTAAATAATCTTGCTATTACTTACTTCTCAAGCAGTCTCATGTCTGTACTTTTTCCTCTTTTGAGTAAAATCCAATACGACACTGTACGTTTTCAAGCTGTTATTATCAATATACTGAGCATTGTCTCTGTTGTTACATTTTTTATTTTGGGTGAGTTGTATCTGATGGCTGATGAGTTTATTGTTTTACTTTTAGGTGAACAGTGGGTTGGCTCTATTTACTACTTTAAACTCTTTATTTTAAGTGCTTTTGCTTACCCCATTAGTGCCTTGATGGTCGATGTCTTAAAGAGTAGAGGGAAGTCAAAAGCATTTTTAAAACTTGAGATTTATAAGATTATGATTATGTTTTCAAACCTCTATGTACTTTATACTTTTGGCATAGAGATGTTTCTCTACAGTTTAATAGTCACTTCAACACTTGCAACGCTTTTAAATATAAAGTTTGCAACAGATGAGATAAAACTCTCTATGTTAAGCATCATAAAACCTATAGTTATAGAGATGATTTTAACCGTAGCCATAGTATTTCTAGTCAGCTATTTGCTCTCTGGCTTATCTGACTACTTTATAGTGCTTATGTTGGCTAAGGGCTTACTATTTTTAATTTTATACATATTGTCACACTGGTTACTAAAGATAGAATCTTTTGAGTATATGAAAGAAGAGTATAAAAACTTTAGAGCAAAAAGGAGAGGCTATGATAAATAAAACAGAAGAGAAGATTATGCAAAGTTGGAATAAAACGGTTAATCCAGTAGTAAGTATTACCTGTGTTGTCTTCAATCATGAAAATTTTATAGAAGATACCTTAGATGGCTTTTTAAGTCAAAATACAAACTACTCTTTTGAAGTTTTAATTCATGATGATGTCTCGACTGATGCCACGGTTGAAATTATTGAGAGATATAGAAAAAAATTTCCAAATATTATAAAACCTCTCTACCAAAAGGTCAACCAATACTCACAAGGAAACAACCCCTTGGCTATACTCTTTTCAGAAGTAAAAGGTGAATACATGGCACACTGTGATGGTGATGACCACTGGACAGATGAAAACAAATTACAGCTTCAAATTACAGAGATGAAAAAGTATCCAGAATTAGATATGAGCTTTCATTATGCCAGTGGACTTTTTGCTAAAAAAAAGTGCAATACCTATGGAAAACAAGGAGATGA
>Ga0256828_1000416_pt1 | contig 28693 bp, 29 predicted proteins | sample CV88metaG_FD_185993 | JGI IMG/M metagenome (GOLD analysis project Ga0256828, IMG submission 185993) | Hydrothermal vent microbial communities from East Pacific Rise, Pacific Ocean - CV88 | ecosystem: Environmental > Aquatic > Marine > Hydrothermal vents | place: Pacific Ocean: East Pacific Rise...
GGGGAAGATGCAAGCTCCTCCTCCTCTTCGAGTCATGGTGTTCCTGCCCTTGGTGGATTAGGTATCCTTCTTATGATGCTTGGAACCTTTGTTGGGGCTCTCTTTATGCGTCGTAAAGAGGAGAAATCATAGGGGATTGTCAGATAAAATCTCTTATTTAAACCTCTTTCCCCCCTTTTTTGGGGGGATTTCCTTCATTTATTATCTTTGCTCCCTATAAATTATTATAAGTACTTATTAAACTCATAACTTATTGTGATAAATTATGAACTTAGCTGTAAACAATAAGTATCATTTATAATAAATATCACACTTTTGTATAAAAAAATCCAAAAACAAGTCTTGCATAAGAAATAGTTCTATACTATATAAGTCAGACTTATTAGCTAGGGTCTTGTGCCTCTATAAGTTGGATAGAAAATAAGGAGGAGAATTTATGCAAGTTGAAGTCTCAAGAAGACGATTTCTTCAGGGTACGATTGCGATGAGTATTGTGGGTGGATCAGCCGTGTCCACCACGAACTTGTTGGCAAACCATGAGCCTGAGCATGGGAATGTACCTGAGTCAATTACAACCAAGACAGGAACAGGTGAAGCCAAAGAGGTTGCCACACTGTGTGAAATGTGTGTCAATAAGTGTGCAGCAATTGCACGAGTAGAGGATGGGGTGGTGACCAAGCTTAACCCCAATCCCATGTTCCCCAAATCAAAAAACATGTTGTGTCCACGGGGAAATGCAGGAATTCAGGCGTTGTATGACCCTGATCGATTGAAGTATCCCATGATCCGTATTGGTGAGAAGGGTGAAGGGAAATTTAAGCGTGTTACGTGGGAAGAGGCGTACGATGCTATTTTGAATGGAACCGATAAGTTCCCTGGTATGGCAAAGATTCTCGATGAAGAGGAGGATAACCGATCAACCTTCCTTTTCTGTGCGGGAGAAGGAATGGCAGAACATACCTATAAGCAGTTCTTCTTGGCATTTGGTTCAGCCAACTGGCTAAACCATGGATCAATCTGTCTGCAAACGGTCTCTTCGGCGTATGGGGTGACCATTGGGGCGTATCCTCAAGCTGATCTGGACAATGCTGAGTACATCATTATGGGGGGAGCCAACCGTGCGGAAGCGATTGTAACCCCTGATACCATGGATGCCTTTAAGCGAACTAAAGGGCGTGGGGCAAAATTGATCTGTATCGATCCACGCTTTACCAATACCGCGGCTAAAGCCGATAAGTGGTTAGCCATTAACCCTGGGACAGACTTGGCATTTGTCTTGGCAATGACCTATGTGGTAATTACCGAAGAGCTCTACAACAAAAAGTATGTCGAAGAGAACTTTAATGGGTTTGAAGAGTACAAGCAGAGTGTTCTAGAGGAGAAGTATACTCCAGAGTGGGCTGCAAAAATTACAGGACTCAAAGCCGAAGATATCTATGAAGTGGCACGAGACTTTATGAAGCATGCCCCCAAAGCAGTCTATTACCCTGGTCGACGAAGTACCTTTGCAACCAATGACTTCCAGCTTCGACGTGCCATGGCGATCTTCCAAGGACTTGGTGGAGGAATCGACACCAAAGGTGGATTGATTTTTGGTAAGAAACTCAAACTTGGTAAACATAAAGGGGTGGAACCACTCTACGCCCAAGCGGAAGCTCGTGCGGTTGATAAGGTTAAAAAACGAGAAAAAGGTAAATCTGCCTATAATGATTGTGCGATTGTAACAGGTGGTGGATCGTGGTTGGCATGGAGAAACCGATTTATTGAGGATCGTATGCCTTATAAGGTGCGAGGAATGTTTATCTATAAGCACAATCCTATGATGAACATGCCCAACAGCAAAAAGACCGCAGAGATGATGAAGAAGATGGAGCTAACCGTTGCCATTGATACCATGCCAAGCGATACAGTGATGTATGCTGATGTGGTCTTGCCTGAAGCGACTTACTTAGAGCGAACCGATCCTGTTAAGACCTTTGGTGGAGTTGAGCCCTCTATTGCTCAGCGAAATAAGGTAATTGATCCCATGTTTGAGACCAAGCCTGTTATGGAGATCATGCGTGGACTGACCGAGAAGATCTCTAAGCCACTTTGGGAGATTACCAAAAAGTACGATGAGGATGTTCAAGAGACCCTAGCAGATGCTCAAAAAGCAGCCACCAGTGCCGATAACAACAGCTCTGAGCCTACACAAACCGTAGCCGATGCAGAAGCAGAGCTCTACAAAGAGTTTGATTTGACCATTCCTTTTAAGCACTCTCAAGAAGAGGTCAATGAGCACATGGTCAAAAGTATCTATGGTGAGGAGGCGGTTAAAGCCCTCAAAGAGCATGGTGTTTACTATCCCGATATGGAGAACTACTACAAGCCTGTCTCTGTGAACATGCACCAGTACTATCCTGAGGATAAAAAATACTATACCGTCAATGGTGGACGACCCAAGACCCGAAGCAATAAGGTTGAGTGTAGTATTGGAAGTTTGGCTAAAAAAGGGATCGATCCTTTCCCCAAATGGCAAGACAGCTATGAGTTCAAAGTTGAAGAGGGGAAATTTAGACTCCTTACAGGACGACATGCTCAGTTTACCCAGAGTGGTACGGCTAACAATGCGATGCTTCGTGATCTGATTATGGAGAACTATATCTGGATCAACCGACGGGTTGCCGAGCAAAAAGGGATCAAGTTTGGTGACATGGTTGAGGTCAAAAGTGAAGTAGGCTCTACCCAACTCAAAGCCTATCCAACCGAGAAGATTGGTCCTAATATGGTCTTCTTTGTGCATGGATTCGGAGAAGAGAGCAGTGAGCTAACGTGGGCTTATAAAAATGGTGGAAATGATAACGCCGTTATCAAAGATGTGATCGAGCCTGTCTATGGGGCAGCATCGATGCACGAGACCAATGTTGAAATAAGAAAGGTGTAATAATGGCAAGATATGGAATGGCTTTAGATTACAAGAACTGTATCAACTGTAAGGCGTGTGAAGTCGCCTGTAAGGAGGAGAATGGAATTCTTCTAGGAGCAGATAAGCACCGAATCTGGGTTGGTGTAAACGATGTTGCAGGAGAGTGGCCTAATCTTAATATTGTCTCCTCTTCGTTTCAGCCAAGTCAGTGTCAACACTGCGAAGATGCCCCCTGTCAAGAGGTCTGTCCAACTCAAGCGACATACACCAACGAAAATGGTGTGGTCTTGGTAGATGCGGATAAGTGTATCTTGTGTACCTACTGTATGGAGGCGTGTCCGTACGATGCCCGTTACATTGATGATCGTACCATGACTGTAGATAAGTGTACCTTCTGTACCGATACACGACTGGCACGAGGCGAGACCACCACAGCGTGTCAAAATACCTGTCCAACCAAGGTGCGAACCTTTGGGGATCTGGATGATCCTGAGAGTGAAATCAGCATTCTTTTAAGAACCCGAGAACACTTCTCACTCAAAGAGAACCTTGGGACAAAACCAAAACTTTTCTATCTAACATAAGGGGTTGAATATGAAATTGAGTGATTATTTACCATTTAAAGAGAAGATCTCTTTAGGCTTCAAGATAACACCCGTAACACTGCTTTTGGCACTGATTACGGTGGGATTGATTCTGTTCTACCTCTATGGGGTGATGAACTTTTTTGCACATGGGCACCATGCGTATAATGTTACCCGAGAGCATCCATGGGGATTTTTGGTTGCATCGTATGAGTTTTTTGTAGCCGTTGCCATGGGGAGCATTGTAACCGCAGCGAGTGGGATCTTTTTTGATATTAAGGTGATTAAACCTTTGACCAAACGGCTCTTGCTCTTTGGACTCCTCTCACTTTTTGCAGGATTTACCGCATTCTTATTTGAAGTAGGGCACCCTGTAACCATGGTGATCTATACCGCATTGAGTGGAAATGTGACTTCAGCACTCTTCTGGTTGGGGGTTTTCTATCCGCTCTTTATGCTCTTTACGGTATTGACTTTTGTCTCTTACTCTAAAAATATAGGACCAACCAAGATCTTTGCTCTGTTTGCGATTATCTTTGCAAACTCTTCGGTGTTGACCGCGGGATCGATCTTTGGGTTGCTTAATACTCGACTCTTCTCTAGTGGTATTTTTTATCAGATTGAGTTTATGGCAACAGCGATCTTGGGAGGAATCTTCCTCTTGACACTTATTACCGTGATGTTTAAAAAAGAGAGTTATGTCGAGGCGGTGGTTGCTCTGAAAAAGGTCTCCATTGCGATTCTTTCACTGCTTTTAATTATGTACATTGTACGTTATCTTGTTGGTGTTTATGGAGGAGTACCAGGTAAAGCCGAAGCGATTCAGTATATCTATACCAGCAAAAACTTCTTGATTTTTGAATTGGGATTGGGTATAGTGTTCCCGCTTTTTGTGGCAGCATTTGGTTCACATAAAAAGATTGGAATGTTCTGTTTGGCTTCATTTTTTGGTTTGGTGGGGATTATGTTCTCAAGAATCAACCTGATTGAAGGCGTACAGGTGGTGCCCATGCAGACCATGAAGATCCGAGAGTACCAAGAGGTACCTAGCCTTATTACCAGTTATGTTCCCTCATTAACCGAGTTGGGAATTGGTGTTGGTGCCATTGGGGTCTTTATACTCTTTATGTTTGTTGCGGATAGAGTATTAGAATTAGATGAAGCAGCTGCTTAAGTAAATAGAGAAACAAAGGAGATAGAATGAACAGAGGAGTCGTAGCACTTTCATTGGTTGCTATATTGGCTCTTCCTGCATTTGCAGGAGGAGACATGGGAGTTACAGAGTTTGCAAACAGTACCAACAATGACGATATTCGTGCAGAGTTGGAGTCACTAAAGAGTGAGGTTTCTGCTCTAAAGTCAGCACAAGAGGCACTCAAAAGTCAACCCGCTACAAAGTCAGAGGATAAAGGTGATGCCCTTAAGAAGTTAGAAAAAAAGGTTTCACGTCTTAATAAAAAACTGAACAAAGTCAAAGCTCACGATGCGTTTGATAATGTAAAGTTCTCAATGGATTTTAGAAACACCTATGACAATATTGATTATACCTATAATGACTATAGTTATAAAGGAGAGGATCTCTCGGGAACCAGTTCTAAAAATAATGGCTTAATGACCTCTCGTGTTTATCTTAATATGAAGTCAGCTCCGACAAAAAAGCTCTCTTTCCAAGGACAGATGGCAGCATATAGCATCTGGGGAGCTCACCTTCAGTATGAAGATCCCTCATTTAAGAGCTGGGCAGGATCTTCTAAAGCGAGTGATACCGTTTTTCGTATTCGACGAGCCTACTTTATCTATTCAGATGATCTTTTAGGTGGAGATCTCCCTTACTCTTTTAGTATTGGGCGAAGAGCTGCTACCGATGGTTTCTTGGCAAATCACCGAGAGAATCTTAAAGATGCAGGTTCCCCACTAGCACACATTACCAACATGGAAGTGGATGCGATTATGACCAAGTTCAATACCGAGAAGTTCCTTACCACGGGATCGTTTATTAAATTGATCTATGGTCGTGCCCATGCGGGAGGAATTGAGTCACTTTATGATGCTCAAGGGTATAAGCCTTATGCTCAAGAGGACGGGGATGTCAATGATAATGTTGATTTCTTAGTCGCTCTAGGGAGTCTTTATAATAATGGTCAATACAACTTGATGTTTGAAAATGCCTTGATTCTTAATACCAAAGGAGCCTATGTAGCAGGTTCGGCGGAAGCAGAAGCATTAGGATCAAAGAATAAATCTCTTAATGCAGGAAAAGCCAACCTTGCCGCACTCTCTTTACAGGTCGATGGTGTGGGTGATGAGATTAGTGATTTCTTGGATGATACCACGCTCTTTGCTTCCGTGGCGATGAGTACCTATATGCCAGATGATGGACATCAGCTTTTGGGTTCTACGGATGATGAGACAGGTCAATCGGTCTGGGTAGGAGCTACTTTCCCTGATATGATTACCAAAGATGGTCGTTTTGGAATTGAGTACAATCATGGTTCTCAATACTGGACACCCATGACATGGGCAGAGGATTCGGTAATGGGATCTAAGTTGGCTGTACGTGGGGATGCGTATGAAGCATACTGGAACTTTAACCTCTTTGGTCAAAAGAACCTCCCTTCACAAATTCGTTATACACATGAGCAACATGACTATACTCCCAACATTCGATGTTCGGGATGGGTTGCCCCTGTACCTGTAGATATTGAAGCAGACGATATCCGCGTTTCTGTGAGTTACAAATACTAACCTCTTAAGACTCCCCACTTGGGGAGTCTATCATTAAAAGATGGTAGCTTGAATGGAGCTGTTGTCTACGCCCCCTTGCTCTTGTACCTTAAGAAGATATTCCCAAAGTTTTGTTGCAGCATCTTGATAGCGTTTGGCACTCTCTGAATTGGGTGCAAGTACACTAATGGGAATACCCGCATCTCCCCCTTCTCGAATGGCTGGTTCTAATGGAATTTCACCCAGTAGCTGGGTATGGAAGTTCTCAATAAGGGGCTGGGTAGTTCCCTTGTCAAAGATGGCATACTCTTTACCTGTCTCTGGGCAGATAAATCCACTCATGTTCTCAATCACTCCCGCAATGGGGATTTTGAGACTCTCAAACATGTCCATGCTCCGAATGGTATCATCAAGGGCAACCTTTTGTGGAGTGGTAACACACACTCCTGCACTCACAGGCAAGGATTGTGCCAGTGCGAGTTGGGCATCTCCTGTCCCTGGGGGCATATCAAAGAGTAGTACATCAAGTTTGTTCCAGAGAATATCTTGGAGCATCTGTTCAATTGCTTGGGTCACCATGGCACCTTTCCATATAAGAGAAGCTCCCCGTTGTACGAGTGAACCAATGGACATTACCTGCACGTTATGTGCAAGAATAGGTTTGATCTTTTGACCCAAAAAGATGGGTTGTTCTCCCTCGATGCCCATCATGCGTGGAATATTGGGACCATAGACATCAGCATCAAGTAATCCTACCCGTTTGCCCTGTTGTGCGAGGGCAATGGCGAGGTTTACGGTAGTCGTAGATTTACCCACTCCCCCTTTGCCTGAACTAACCATAACAAAGTGTTGAATATCGGGTAGGAGGTTTTGCCCATTGGAACTGGTCTCCTTGGGGGGTTGGGGCTGTTTAATGGTAAGATCAAGTTGAATATCCATAAACGCGAGCCGTTTACGGATCTCTTGGTCGAGTTGCTCTTTAATCTCTGTCGCGGCCGAGGGGATGGTGATTTCGATGGCGATATGGTTGGGATCGGAGCGTTTGATCGCTTGGACAAAGCCAAAAGCGACAATGCTTTTGTTAAATCCTGGATAGATTACTTTCTCTAAAACCTCTTGAATGTCATGTTGTTGTCTCATAATAGATCCCTATTTGGTATAAAAATAATAATTATTATATATCTTTCTTATAAAAAGAGCCTTTTCTCACAATAATTCCACAAAAAATGTCTAGAATATAACTCCAAAGAATCATTTCTATTATTTTAAATGATACTTTTAAAACTTACTTTAGAAACAAAAGGATTAGAATGACAAAATTAACAAGCGTCGCATTAGCAGCACTTTTAGGTATGGCAGCAATTACAACAACCGCATCAGCGGATGCAGATAAGGGTCAAAAAATCTACTCTAAAAAACTCAAAGCTACTTGTGGTATGGACGGTGGAAAGTTCGCTGCAAAACATACACAAGATGAGTGGAGTGCAATCATTGAAGATGGTAAATTAGCTGATGAGATTACTGCCATTTGTGGAGAAGGTGCTTCTGTTAAAGAGAAAAAACTAGGAGACCTTGGTGACTTTGTTGTTGAGTTTGCTAGCGATTCAGGAAACGTACCTAACTGTTAAGTTGTAGGAGTTTCTCCTTTTCTCAGATACAGAAAGCTCCTTTATGGGGTACCCCTCTTATGAGGGGGCTCCTTATCCTAAAATAAAATAACTTCCGACTCCCAAAATTATCCCCACACCGATACGTTTGAGCATAACACCAATATTGTTGCCAATTTGACAAGAGGTGCACTGTTTGTATTTTTTTGCCTCCCGATTGGCATACCAGAAAAATCCTCCCATCAGTAGCAGTACCAGTGGTAAGGCGATCTTGTCGTAGGTATACCATGCTTCCAAGATTGAAGGATTCAGATTAAAGAGGGGTAAAACAAGTGAGATCAGCATAAAAAAGAGCAGTTTATCTGCCACACTGACAAAATACTCTTTTTTGCTAGAAGGTGGACAGAGTGCTTGGGTGGTGGTGGGCATCTCTCCTTTACCCGCAAGGGCTTTGGTGGCCTGTTCTCTTTGAGGAGGTAAGAGTCGATCTAGGAGGGTGGTATTAAAAAGATAATCCACTTTACGTTGAAATAGAGCAGCTTGATCGGGATTGTCAATGGTTTTATGTTGCATCGCTCCTTGTTCATCTTCGTAGACAATGCTTAATTTCGCATAACGTTTAACGGTGATGGGGTGATCTTTAAAATAACTGCTCGCTTCGGTAGAGTCAAAGGGGTCTGACTGGGTAATAATCCGAGGATTGGCATAGGGGATGTAGGAGTTATCCTCTTTGATAACCATTAACTGATAGGGGTACCCAATCTGGATGGCACTGAGCCCCTGAAGGTTATGTGCTTTCATGGTATCAATAATGTCTGTAAGCATCGATTGATACTCCTCTTTAAACCCACGAATGGGACCTGCATTGATGTTAATGCTCGTATCGGGATAGTATTTGAGTGGTTTGACCATAATATACTCCTTTATTGGTGAACCGTAATGGAGTTATTATAGCCAAAGAGATAACGATTTAGTGACTTTTTCGAACAACGATTAGCATTTTAATATTGATAATTGCAAATCGTATAAGTTGGAAGAGTACACAGGTACGCAGTTTAATGGCAAATGCTCCTGGCATCATGGTAAGTCGGTATTGATCTTTAGAAAAGTTGATCTCCTCTTTTTTCATTGTAACTCCTTATATAAATAATTAAGAGACATTATAGGTTGTTTTATGTTAAAAGATAACCATTTTTAACAACTAGTAGAAAAATAAAAGAAAAAAGTGCAAAAGGGGTGAGGAGCTATTGTCCAATCGAGCCAAAAGGCTCGATTAGCGTGGGGGGATATTAGTGACTTTTACTTACCACTACCAACATTTTAATGTTGATAACCGCAAATCTAAAAAGTTGAAAAATAATACAGGTTCTTAACTTTCTAGCAAAGGCACCTGGAATCATGGTTAGCGTAAACTGCTCTTGTTCAAAGTTCTTCTCTTCTGGTTTCATTGTTCTCTCCTTATATGATATTTGTATACTCGAGGCTTATTCAGGGATCAAAGTCCAGCCTGGTCTAAGTTTGGCTTTCCAGATAAACATGTGGTGGAGGATATGCTTAATCCAGTGACCTGCAAGTCCAATCTCTCCAAAGGTATAGTCGGTATCTCGACCTGTTCCTGGGTATTTTTCAAAATCAGGAACAACAGGGTAAACCGTCATTGCTGCTGCTGTACCTGTGGTAAGCCCTTTACCCGCACTTGCAACACACGCCGCACCCATCTCTGCCATAGAGGCTTCATGTGGTTTCGCGTTGGGATCTTTGATCATGTCACAGATGGTATAAGCAACCGCTTTACCAATAATACCCGCTGGCATACCTGTTCGTGGCGGTGTTGGGTTAATAGGCGTACCATTGACCGATTTCATAGGTTTAGAGATTAGGTGTGGTGGTGCAAACGCAATACCTGCAGCAAAGATATTTTTGTAGTCTGGGTTTTGATAAGTTCGTGGCCAGTCGCTTGCTTTCCACTCTTCGTAAGGCTTAGCGGTGTAGTCTGCATCAACCTTCATAAATCCATTAGGAGCAAAGAGTTTATCGGTCATGTCTGAACCATCTTTGGCATAGGCTTTAATTCCCACACCAGAGAATGGTGGAATCAACATTGCAAAGTCAAACTCTTCTGTTCCCATGGTTCCATCGAGTAGCTCATAGTGAACTTTTCCCTCTTCGACTTTGTTAACATGAGCCCCAATAATCCATGGCACATCTCGCTCAGCAAAGAGTGACTCAGCAAAGAGTTTAGAACTTACAACGTATCCACCCACTTTCATGTGCAGTCCACCCATACCGAAGTCACCCATAAAGGACTCATTTGAGATCCATTTGATATCGAGCATATCTCGGATACCTGCATTTTTAGCTTCGTGTTCGATGTTGAAGATGTACTCAAATGCTGCCCCTTGACAGGTACACATACCATGTCCTGTACCTACCAAGATCTTTTGACGCTCACCTTTTTTGGCTTTATCAAAGATCTTTTGGAGCTCTTCGTTGGCATGAACCGCGTGGTCAGCGGTACAGACAGAAACGGTGTGCTCTCCCATTTGACCTTCACCATTTCCTAGTCCTGGTGTTGCATCGAAGTTGAGTTTTGGTCCAGTGGCATTGACGAGGTAATCGTAAGTAAGCTCTTCGGTTTGTCCCTCTTTGCCTTGACCTGTATACTCAATGGTGATGTACGGGGTATCATCGCCATCTTTTCCTTCGGGGTGAATCGATACCGCTTTGGCTTGTCGGTAGTCAATACCTGCTTTTTTGTAGATGGGTGCGAGAGGGAATACAACATCCTCTTTGGTCATTTGACCAACCCCAACCCAGATATTTGAAGGGATCCAGTTCCATTTTGAGTTAGGTGTGACCACTACCACTTCGTGCTCTTTACCTAGCCATTTTTTTGCAAATGTTGCAGTAGTGTGACCAGATACACCACCTCCCATTACGATTAATCGTGCCATAGCTTTCCTTTGTTAAATTGATTTATTTGTAATCTATTATAGATTTAATCAATTTAAATGAATATTAAACGAAGTTCTTTTTTGATAAAAAAATAAAAAAACTACACATGGAGTATTATAAACATAACTTATAGTTATATTTTTGATAAAAATAACTTTTAGTTATAACATTTATGAATACAAAAGATTAATCTATGTTATTTGATTAAAATTTGTGCAGTTGACGCTGAATTAAAGGATATTTGAAATACAATAAGCCTCTAATTTCTGGAGTCTTTGTATGTATTTAGTAAAATTACCCCTTATTTTTTTGATTCTGTTCAATCTTTTGATGGCTCAACCGTGGAACTCGCCACAGGACTTCACGAAGGCACAACAGGAGACCCTTTTTGGCTCCTTCTCTTTGGCGTATAAGCATCTTGATCCTGTGGTTTCGTATTCTAAAAGAGAATCGGTAATTATAAGTAATATCTATGAACCTGTGGTGGGATACAACTATCTTAAACGCCCCTATACGCTAGAACCCTTGACCCTAACTAAGATGCCAACCATTGTTTATCTCGATGAGAATGGCTCGGAGATTAATGGTACAACATCGAAGGTTGCTTTCTCTTTGTATACCTTTGCGTTACGGGATGATATCTACTATCAGAACCACCCTGCCTTTGTTAAAGATGCCAATGGCACGTTGGTGTATAACCATCTAGATGAGGAGAGTCTAGATACCATTGAGACAATTAATGACTTTAAGCAGATGGCTACTAGAAAACTGAGGGCAGAGGATTATGCTTATGCAATTAAACGCATGGCGGTACGGCAGAACCACTCTCCTATACTGGATATTATTCAGCAGTATATAGTGGGATTAGAGTCATTCTCTAAAAAGATCACCGCCATTGCCAAAGAGCAAAAAGCCAAAGGGGAGCCACTCGATCTTCGTGCCTATAGTATTGAGGGGGTTAAGGTGCAAGATAATCGAACCTTTAGTATTCTGCTCAAGGGTAAATATCCGCAATTTCTCTACTGGATGAGCATGAATTTTTTTGCACCCATTCCATGGGAGGCTGATCTCTTTTATCAACAAAAGGGGCTTATTGCCAAAAACATTACCCTTAATGAGTATCCTGTGGGGACAGGTGCGTACTATCTGGCTGAAAATAATCCCAATAAACAGGTGCGTTTGGTAGAAAATCCTAACTATCATGATGCCTTCTATCCTACCCTTACCCCACAAGAGGCAAACCGCTCGGGGGTTCCTGCCGAGTTGCTTAGGGATGCAGGTAAGAAGCTTCCTTTTATTCATGAGGTGATCTATGCCTTAGAGAAAGAGAGTATTCCTCTGTGGAATAAGTTTTTGCAGGGCTATTATGACGCTTCGGGGGTCAGTTCGGAGGCATTTGACCAGACCATTAATGTTGCCTCCAATGGTGAGATGGGGTTAACACCTCAGATGCAAGCACGGGGTATTAAGCTTAAATCCTCTGTTGAACCTAGTATTTTTTATTTGGCATTTAACATGCTCGATCCTGTAGTTGGTGGCTATAGTGATCGTGCCAAAAAACTACGACAAGCCATTAGCATTGCTCAAAATGAAGAGGAGTATATTTCGATCTTTACCAATGAACGGGGGATCCCTGCACAAGGTCCCATTCCGCCAGAGATCTTTGGGCATGAATCGGGCAAAGCGGGTTGTAACCCTTATGTTTATAATTGGGAAGGGGGAGCGTGTGTCCGTAAGTCATTGAGTGAGGCAAAAAAGCTTTTGGCTGAAGCGGGCTATCCAGATGGAATCTCTCAAGAGACAGGTAAAGCGTTGGTATTGCACTATGATACCACCGCTACAGGACCAGATGATCGTGCATTGATGGATTGGCGACGTAAGCAGTTTGCAAAGTTGGGTATAGAGTTGGTGATTCGTGGTAGTGATTATAACCGTTTTCAAGATAAGGTTCGATTGGGTAAAGCACAGCTTTTCTCTTGGGGGTGGAATGCCGATTACCCCGATCCTGAGAATTTTCTTTTTCTACTCTATGGAGCCAATGGGGCAATGGTAACTCATGGTGCAGGGGTTAACTCATCTAACTACAATAATCCTGCCTATAACAAGCTTTTTGATGAGGTTAAAAACATGGAAAACAGCCCAGAACGTCTTGCTAAGATTCATAAGATGGTGCGTATCCTTCAAGAGGATGCTCCCTGGGTCTGGGGGATGCACTCTAAGAGCATGGCTCTCTATCATGCGTGGTTTAAAAATATTCTACCCCATGCCATGAGTGATGACACCATTAAGTATAAACGCATCGATCCAAAGCTTCGGATCGAAAAACAAGAGGAGTGGAATCAACCAGTTCTTTTGCCATTGGTGCTCTTTTTGCTTTTGCCACTTCTGTTGGCATATCCGCTCTACCGAGCCTATCAATCTCGACAACATGCTGTTATTAAGGAGTCTTAGATGTTGGGTTATATTGTTCGACGTATTGCATACGCGATTCCTATTTTAGTGGGGGTTAATTTGATTACCTTTATGCTCTTTTTTATGGTCAACACCCCCGATGATATGGCACGGGCACAGCTCGGAGCCAAGCGGGTCACACCCGAGATGATCGAGGCGTGGAAGATCGATAAGGGGTATGATAAACCACTTTTTATTAACAAAGAGGCTTCGGGGGTAGGGCGTATCACCGACACGCTCTTTGTACAGGAGTCACTAAAGCTGTTTCGTTTTGATTTTGGGCTCTCCGATGCCAATCGTAATATTGCCAAGGATATTAAAGAGCGGATGATCCCTTCACTCTCGATTGCACTGCCAACCTTTTTGATTGCTTTGATTACCAATATCTCTTTGGCACTGCTGTTGGTACTCTTTCGTGGGTCGGTACTGGATACAGGGATGATGATGATTGCGGTGATGATGATGTCGATCTCGGGGCTTTTTTATATTATCGCGGGGCAGGTGCTTTTTTCTAAAATCTGGCACTGGGTGCCCATTTCGGGTTACGCCTCGGGGTGGGAGTCGATTAAGTTTGTTATTTTGCCCATTCTCATTGGGGTGCTCTCTGGGATAGGCTCAGGGGTGCGTTGGTATCGGAGTATCTTTTTAGAACAGATGAACCAAGACTATGTCCGAACCGCTCGTGCCAAAGGGCTCTCGGAGATTCGGGTGATGTTTGTTCATGTGCTTAAAAATGGTATGTTGCCCATTCTTACAGGGGTAGTAGTGGTAATTCCCACTCTCTTTATGGGGAGTTTGATTATGGAGTCTTTTTTTGGTATTCCTGGGCTTGGAAGCTATACGATTGATGCGATTAATGCTCAAGATTTTGCCATCGTCAAAGCGATGGTCTTTTTGGGATCGGTACTTTATATTGTAGGACTTATCTTGACTGATATCTCTTATACCCTTTTTGATCCCCGTGTAAAGTTAGGAGAGTAGTATGCATTTGACCTTTTTATGGACAGATATAATGGTGTGGTTGTTGGTGGTTTCGTTGGTTTTTTGGGGATGGAATCTTTCCAAGTCGCATCAGGTACAACAGCAGTGGCACGAGATCTTTCGATCGCATGTGGCGATGATTTCGGTGGTGGTGTTGCTCTTTTATCTCTTTTTTGCACTGTTGGATTCTCTGCACTTTATCCGCTCAGGAAGTAGTGAGATGGTAAGCCTACTCGATTGGCTCTTTACACATCAGACCCAAGTGAGCGAACGCACCTACTCTGCCCCATTTGCCACGGTGGAGTATACCCAATCGTTGATGGTCAAAGATGGCATTAGCCAACAGGTCTATCTACCACTCAAGCATGTAACAGGAGCCTCGATTCTCTTGCAGAGTCTCTGGGCACTGCTGTTGGGTGGAGCAATAAGTGGGGCTCTCATTGTCCTACATCGACATTGGCGAAAAAGAGAAGCCCATACTTCAGAGTTGCCGTGGAGAACCGCCTACATAACGTTAAGTTTTCTAATTTTACTCTTTACATGGCTCTATTGGTTGAGTTTTGATTATCATGTCTTAGGTACCGACAAGGTAGGAGGAGATGTCTTTTATCAGAGCCTTAAGAGCATTCGAACGGGAGTACTTATAGGGGTTTTAACCACACTAGTAACGCTCCCTTTGGCGATCTTTTTGGGGGTGAGTGCAGGCTTTTTCCGTGGTTGGGTGGATGATCTGATTCAATACATCTATACGACATTAAACTCTATTCCTTCGGTACTCTTAATTGCGGCAGCGGTCTTGCTGATGCAGGTGATTATGGATGCTCATCCTCAGTGGTTTAGCACCACCCAAGAGCGTTCGGATATTCGCTTGCTCTTTTTGGTCTTGATTCTGGGCATTACCTCTTGGACGGGCTTATGTCGACTCTTACGTGCAGAGACACTCAAGCTCTCACAAGTTGAGTTTGTCACCGCTGCACGGGCATTTGGGGTAAGCAAAATGGGCATTATCCGTCGGCATATTATTCCTAACCTGATGCACATTATCCTTATCTCTGTAGTGCTGGATTTCTCAGGACTCGTACTCACCGAAGCGGTGCTCTCTTATGTGGGGGTTGGTGTGGATCCAACCATGTACTCATGGGGAAATATGATTAATCAAGCCCGCTTGGAGATGGCACGTGATCCCATGGTCTGGTGGTCACTCTTTTCGGCATTTATCTTTATGTTTGTGCTGGTACTCTCTGCAAACTTGCTCTCGGATCGTATTCAGGTGGTGCTGGATCCTCGTAATAAGCGGTAGTGAACAAACTATATCGATTCCTACGTTTGTTACAGAGAAATAATCTATGTACCTATTGTCTTTCTTTTAGCAGTTTAGTGGAGAGGAAAATATGTTTATCTTTATCTTTCATAATAAGGAGGGTCTCTTCTGCTTGAAGGTCGATACTTTTTATACGATAGGATGTTTGATTAAAGAGGATATCTTCTTTTTGACCTATCTGTATATGAATGGGAGATCTCTCTTTAAGGAATTCACCTTTAAAAGCAACTTCATCATTATCCCCTATATAAATGGGTTCATCAAATAGAATGGTGTTTTCTCCTTGAAAATTTCCTTGAGACTCTAATAGTTGAAGCTCCTCATCTAGATCAATGATAATGGTTGAGGTATTGGTTTCTAGGTCTTTTTTAGGGAGATTAGGAGAGATTGAGCTACAGGCACCTAAAAATAGTAGTATAAATATGTAAATTAAATATGGTCTCATTTTTTTCTCCTTATTCTAGATTGATTTTACTAAAAATTTACTAAGTTTATGCCGATGATTGGGTTATAATTATTAAAAGTATCTAAGGTAAGGAGAAGAGAAAATGAGACAAATTTTTCTATTAATGTTGGTGGTGGGGATATGGATGGGTGGTTGTACTTTGGTTCAGGGGTGGAATCGTCTAGGGTTAAATATGGATAAAAATGCCTCCATTGTCATTATTACTAAAGAGGTGACAGAGTTTTTTCAAATCAAAGAAGCCTCTGCTACGCTCTATTTTAAGAATATTCAGACCAATAAGGAGTACACAATGGTAATTCGAGATGGGGGATTGAGTGATGTATTGGCAATCAATCTACCTGTAGGAAACTATCGAATTGATCGTTGGGTTTATGATGCGTGTCGAACCAAAGTAACTGATAAGTATGGGAACTATCTCCATTGTCAGGACTATTATCGATTCAAAGGGAAAACCGCTCCTTTAATCCATAACCAATTTACCATTAAAGCAGGAGAGAGACTCTATCTTGGGCATGTGAAATTTGAGATTGTCTCAGGGATGTTGTCTTGGAGTAATAGGGGAGTTGGTGATATTCAATTGATAGCGACTCAATTGGGGTTTAATCCTAAAGAGATCAAAAATATTGCTAATCAGTTAGATATTGAGTATTGGAAATTTGAACCAACAGGATACAAAACAATGTGGGAGTGGTGATGCAATTGTTTATAGTTTTGGTTGCATTACTCGGTCTAATGGGGTGTAGTAAAACATTGGTAACCAATCGTTATCAGTTAATGTTGGTCGAAGGTAATCAGGAGATAGCTAAAGCCAAGAGATTAGAAAAGATGATTTTACGACGTGTTAAACTGAGTCAAGATAAAGAGATGACGCAGCGTCTTAATCGTGTGGGGAAAAAAATTAGTAGTGTAACGGATCAATACTATAACACACAAGGCTACCATTGGGCATTTTATTTGATTGAGAATGATGAAGAGATTAATGCCTTTTGTCTTGCGGGGGGAAAAGTCTTTGTTTATAGTGGACTTTTAAACTATGTGCAGAGTGATGATGAGTTGGCAATTGTCTTAGGGCATGAGATTGCTCATGCTTTGAGCCATCATGTGGAAGAGAAAAAATCTCTTGCTAAAGTCTCTAAAATTTTTAAAGGAGTCTTAGATTTTATGGTGGATCTTAATACACAGAGTATTCCTTTAAATACTCGACTTGAACATAAACTTGTTGATGGGTGGATAAAAGAACATATTCTCTTTCCCCACTCTCGGACTCAAGAGTACGAAGCGGATCATATTGGATTGATATTGGCATCCAAAGCGGGTTATGATCTGGATGTTGCGGTTGATTTTTGGCATAGATTAAGTGAAGAGATCTCTACTCAAAAAGCCTATGCCTCAACCCATCCTACGCCAGAGGATCGAATGGAGAAAATTCAAGCATTTATCATAACGTTAGAGCAAAGGAAGATATAGATTTTTTGGATATAATCGTGGGTATAGATCATGTATTGAGGGGAACTGATGGTACCAGAAGATGGCATTTTATATACCAACGAGGAGAAGTTAAGTTATGTCTTTAAACAGCTTAAGCTCTCCACTAAAGAGATAGCAAAATGTTTACAAATTAGTGCAGGTTTGGTCTCTCAGATACAAAATCCATATAATGGCAAACTTAAAAATATTCATCTCTATGCGATTGCTCATGCTTATCATGTACCCATGGAGATTTTTAAAGAGGAGATTACCCACACTGCTCAAATTGATACTTTATTAAAACGAAGTACCTTTAGTCCATTTTATGAGGATTATCAACTGTTGGAGAAATTGCTAGGTCAATGGTATTTTTATAGCTATCCAAGCAATCCCAATTTGGCAAAGGTGTGGTCGACTCAGACCATTATTCATGAAGATTTTACCGTAGAGGATATGCACCGAAATCGTGGTCGACTCTATATTGGGAAAAAACAATCCATTATTCTAAAAGAGAGCAATAACAGTAAAAATATTACCTGTACAGTTTTTGATAATAACCGTATAACTTATGGAAGTTTTCCTTTTTCTCGTATTGCTAAATCTAATAACTTTAATCGAGAGATATTAAGCTTTGGTTTTTGTTCTCGAAAATTCTTCTCTAAAGAGCAAGCGAGTAGGATTTTAGGTGAACTTTCTGAGGTACAACTTCAGCTAGATTATAGTTTAATTGAGCGGATTAGCAGTACGATCATTATGGAAGGGTAGAGATTAGTCGAAATAATTCTATTTAAAATTTACCAAAAATTTACTAGATTTCTGAACTTTCTCAGCTACAATGACTTATCCAAAAAAATTTAAAAAAGGAGTCAGGATAATGAAGAAAATAGTAGGATCTACACTGGTAATTGCCATGCTTTTGGTGGGCTGTGGAAGTGATGGTGATGGTGGTTTATCTGAGGATAATCGAGTCATACTTCAATCCAATAATCTTTTTAATGATAATGATACCTTTGCCCCAAAGATCAGTTATATGGAGGTGATTGGTAATCGTTCTCCTCAAAATGGGCAAGCGGTTATCTCTAAATCCTCTAATGGTGGGGAGTTTTCCTATCAGGTGGTGTTAAAAGATGAGATCTATACCAATCGTGTCTACTCGGGATTAAACGATGGGACAGATGGAATGGTTTTGGAGTATGAGATGACAATGGGGAAGGTTTTTGATTTTAATTGTCAACTCAATCGTATTGCTTCAGATGAACAAGAGGGGGTTGATTATACCTGTAATAATGTTCGAATGCAAAATATGGAAGGCAACAACAGTACCTATATTGTTGTTACCGTATGTAATGATACTGAAGAGAAGTGTAGTACAGCAGGTATCCCTGTTCTCTTTGTGGAGTAGAAAAATTGCTTTATCCTTCTGCTCTTTATATAAGAGCAGAGATTATAAATTCATCTAATTATTGCTTAAATATTCTTCAACTACACAACAGATCAAACAATTTTATACTATAATCACCTCCTATAAAAACGATTAAGCGAGTCTCTATGTCTATTTTAGAAGTCCAAAACCTTACGCTCAATGCAGGAGCCCACTCTTTATTAAATTCGGTCAGCTTCACCATTAAACGGGGAGAGATTTTTGCATTGGTTGGGGAATCGGGATCTGGAAAGTCTCTCACCTCTTTGGCAATTATGCGTCTACTTCCTGATGCGTTAGAGGTTACATCAGGAGATATTCTGCTTAATGGTCGTTCGCTTTTTTCTATTTCTGAGTCTCAAATGCAACAGGTTCGGGGTAGAAAAATTGCCATGATTTTTCAGGAGCCCATGAGTGCACTTAATCCTGTAATGAGTATTGGGGAGCAGGTTGCCGAGGTGATTTCGCTTCATCTAAAACTTACGGAAAACGAGACGCGTAAGAGGGTCATTGAACTCTTTGAGGAGGTGGCACTGCCTCAAGCTAAAGAGCGTTATGGGTGGTATCCTCATCAGCTCTCAGGTGGGCAGAAGCAACGGGTGATGATCGCCATGGCATTGGCATGTGAACCTGAATTGCTTATTGCCGATGAGCCTACCACCGCACTAGATGTGACCATTCAAGCACAGGTTTTAGCTCTGCTAAAAGAGATTCAAACCAAACGAGGGCTTTCGATTCTTTTTATTACGCACGACATGGGGGTGGTGGCTCAGATGGCAGACACCATTGCGGTAATGCGTTCAGGAAGAGTGCTCGAAGTGGCATTGAGAGGCGATTTTTTTACACAACCCAAACATCCCTATACGCAAGGACTGCTACGGGATGCGATTCCTAGATCAAAGGAGTTTATGGCGATCCCCTCTTTGGAGGAGCCACTGCTTTATATTGAGCAGTTGGCGGTGCATTTTCCTATTAAACGGGGACTCTTTCGACGTACCGTGGGGTATACCAAAGCGGTTGATGGGGTAAATTTACGTATTGCCAAAGGGGAGACGTTGGCACTAGTAGGAGAGTCGGGGTCGGGTAAGAGTACCATTGGTCGAGCTATTTTGCGTCTGATTGAGCCCACTGCGGGGCAGATTCACTTTGGGGGAGTGGATCTGCTTGAACTCTCTTCTAAAGCGATGCTTGCGTATCGTCGTAAGATACAGATTATCTTTCAAGATCCCTATTCGGCACTTAATCCGCGTATGAGTATTGGAGAGATTATTCGTGAGGGAATGGTAAGTCTAGGTGTGGGTAGCCAAGATCGGGCAGTACAAGATCAGAAGATTCAATCACTTTTGTTGACCGTGGGGTTAGAAGCAGAGCATGTTTATCGTTATCCACATGAGTTCTCAGGCGGACAGCGACAGCGTATCGGGATTGCACGAGCATTAGCGGTGGAGCCAGCGTTAATTATCTGCGATGAACCCACCTCGGCACTCGATGTGACGGTACGAGCAGAGGTGCTCAAACTGCTAAAAGAGCTCCAAATCAAGCAGGGGCTTTCGTATCTTTTTATTACCCATGATCTTTCGATTATCCCTACCATCGCGCATCAGGTTGCGGTTATGCAAGCGGGTAAGATTGTCGAGCAGGGGAGTGTAGAGATGGTAATGGAACATCCTCAGCATGCATATACACAGAAGCTTTTGGCTTCGGCTCCTCTAGTGCCAACAGTATAAAAAATCGTAGGCTATGGCTTTAGCCTACCGTCAAATTAAACTTTTTAACTTGAAAAGGTTTAATTTTTTATACATTTGATTTAAACGGTAGGCTAAAGCCATACCTTATAGTTATTATACAAGAAAAGGAAATGATGAAACCTATAATATTATTCGATTTAGATGGAACCCTTATCGATTCAACAGAGGCGATCTTAGATGGATTTCGTGTTGCTTTTGAGAGCTTTGGAGAAGAAGTCCCATCAGATGAGGCGATCAAAAATGAGATTGGTCACACTTTAGAAGATATGTTTTTGACACTCGGGGTAGCACCCAATTGTGTAGCAGAGCATGTTCATGCGTATAAAATGCACTACCGAGAGATCTCTTGTGCCAAAACGGTGTTACTAAACGACGCACGTGAGGCGATTGAGATGGCAAGCAGTTTTGCCACATTGGGGGTAGTAACAACCAAAACGGGTGAGTATTCGACCATTTTACTTGAGCATATGGGATTGATGCACTATTTTTCGGTACTTATCGGTCGAGAACATGTCCAAAAGCCAAAACCAGATCCTGAGCCAATTTTTAAAGCATTAGCGAAGCTAGAAGATGATACAACCAATGTATGGATGATTGGTGACACCCCAATGGACATCCTTGCTGCTAACGCAGCAGGCATTCAAGCCGTAGCTGTTACCTCTGGGTATGCTAGCCGTGAGATTTTGGAAAAGTGTGCCTCTAAAATATGCCATAGTGCCAAGGAGGCGGTAGAGTATATTAAAAATTATGATAAAAACGATAAATAGTGCATAGTTTCTATACATGTTGACAATATTATAATTTTTTTTGGGGGGTATGAAAGCCCTTTTAAGAGGGGTCACAATACAATACCTCATATTCGTAAAATAAATAGGAGTAGTTATGACTGAGATAAGATGGCACAGCCGTGCTGGTCAAGGTGCTGTAACGGGTGCTAAAGGGTTAGGTAGCGTTGTTGCTACGACAGGTAAAGAGGTACAAGCGTACGCTCTTTATGGTTCAGCGAAACGTGGTGCTGCCATGAACGCGTATAACAGAATTGATGATGAACCCATTACCAATCATGAGACCAAGATGTTTCCTGATTATGTATTTGTTATCGACCCTGCGTTAGCATTTTCGGATGATATTACCAAAAACGATAAGCCTGATACCAAGTATATCATTACAACACACCTCTCCAAAGAGGATCTGATTGCTCAGATTCCTGCTTTGCAAGATAAAGTGGACAGAACCTACGTGGTAGACTGCATGCAGATTTCGCTTGATACTATCGGTAGAGCGATGCCAAACACACCAATTTTGGGTGCATTTATGAAAATTTCACAAATGTATGAGTTGGACTTTTTCCTCGATAACATGAAAAAAGTTCTCTCTAAATTCCCTCAGAAGATAATCGATGCCAACATGGAAGCGATTACGAGAGCTTACAACGAAGTTAAGTAGGAAGGAGATAAGATGAGTATGACAGGTTCAGCTGCTGGAACAGACAAAAGAGGTATTCGCGAGTTAGGTGCAGAAGAAAAAGTAGGTTGGGATGCCGTCCCTCAAGGGGTGGTATTGACCTCATTTGATGAGCTTATCGATAACGCTGCACTGGTAAAACCCGAGGATAGAAGCTACAGTGACTTTAACTCCTATACTGCAACCGTAGCATCATGGCGTGTAATTAAGCCCGTTTATAACAGAGACATCTGTATTGATTGTCAAAACTGTTGGGTTTGGTGTCCTGATACCTCTATTATCTCTCGAGATAAACAGATGTTGGGAATTGATTATGACCACTGTAAAGGGTGTGGGGTTTGTGTAGAGGTGTGTCCTACCAACCCAAAATCACTTCTGATGTTCAGCGAAGCGGTCGATAATGATGAGGCACTTGCCTCTTGGCCAGAGAAAAAGAAAAAAGCGAAATAAGGGACTGTTATGGCAGAAAAATTTGAATTAAATGAAGTAGAAGTTTGGGACGGTAACTACGCGGCCTCTCAAGCACTAAGACAAGCACAGATCGATGTTGTTGCAGCGTATCCTATTACTCCATCGACACCAATTGTTGAGAACTATGGAGCCTACCAAGCCAATGGTTATGTGGATGGTGAGTTTGTTATGGTTGAATCTGAGCATGCGGCAATGTCAGGATGTATCGGTGCTGCAGCTGCTGGTGGACGGGTGGCAACGGCGACCTCTTCACAAGGGTTTGCACTTATGGCAGAGGTACTTTACCAAGCCTCTGGTATGCGACTTCCTATTGTATTGACTGTGGTTAACCGAGCCTTGGCATCTCCACTAAACGTACGAGGGGATCACTCGGATATGTATCTTGGGCGAGATAGCGGATGGATTCAGCTTGATGCGTACAACTCTCAAGAGGCATACGACTTGACACTGTGTGCGTTTAAGATTGGTGAGCATCTTGATGTTCGTCTTCCTGTGATGGTACACCAAGATGGATTTACCACCTCACACAAAGCACAAAATGTTCGTCCACTCACAGATGAGGTAGCATATAACTTTATTGGGGACTATGTTCCTGTGGATGATATGCTTGACTTTACCCGACCTGTAACCCATGGGGCACAAACTGAAGAGGATTGGCACTATGAGCACAAAGCCAAACAGCACAAAGCGTTGATGGATTCTCGAAGCGTTATCGATCAAGTCTTTGCTGAGTTTAAAGAGCTTACAGGACGTGAGTATAAGCGTGTAGAGAGCTACATGATGGAAGATGCAGAAGTGGCGATGGTACTGCTTGGGTCTTCTGTAGAGACTGCGGTATTGGCAGCAAAACAGCTCCGTGAAGAGACAGGTCTTAAAGTAGGAATTGTCTCTCCAAGATGTTTTAGACCTTTCCCTTATGATCTGATTCGTGATGAGCTTGACCGAGAGGGGCTTAAAGCAGTGGTATGTATGGATAAATCTGCCCCAGGTGGTGCGATGGGTACCCTCTTTAATGAGGTATCAGCAGCAGCGTATACGACCAAAGCACGACCCATTATTAGTAACTACATCTATGGTTTAGGTGGACGTGACTTCTCGATTGATGAGGCAAAACGTATTATGAATGAGCAAAAAGCACACGCTGATGCAGGATACATTACAACCAACATCCAACAGTTCTCTGGTGTTAGAGGACCTAAACTTGGATTTTTTGAAACAAGAAGGGGCTAAGAATGGCAATTACATCGATTAAAAACCTAAAAGAGTTTTCTACGACCAACGACCGATTTGAAGGGGCACACCTTCTCTGTCCAGGATGTGCACACTCTATGATTGTTAGAGAGCTGATGAACTGTACCGATGATAACTTGGTGATTGCATCGAACACAGGGTGTCTAGAGGTATCAACCGCGGTTTATCCTTATACCTCATGGGATACCTCTTGGATTCATATTGGATTTGAGAATGCAGCAACCGCAGCTGCGGGTGCAGAGGCAATGTATAAAGCAAGAAAAAATAAAGGAACACTCAAAGATCCTGATACTCCTGTAAAGTTTGTTGCTTTTGGTGGAGATGGTTCAACTTATGATATTGGTTTCCAGTGGCTTAGTGGTGCAATGGAGCGTGGGCATGACTTTACCTACATCTGTTTAGATAACGAAAACTATGCCAACACGGGTGGACAGCGATCTTCTGCTACGCCTATTGGGGCACACACCTCTACCGCACAAGCAGGAAGCCATAGCTACGGTAAAAAACAGAAGAAAAAAGACATCGTTGCCATTATGGCAGCACATGGAGCACCCTATGTGGCACAGTTGGCTCCTAATAAGTGGAAATCGATGGCAAAAGGGTTCCAAAAAGCACTTGAGACAGAGGGACCTTGTTTTATTAATACTGTTTCTGCTTGTACAACAGAGTGGAAATTTGATCCTAAAGATACCATTGCAGTAACTGATTTGGCGACAGACTCACTTATGTTCCCTATTTATGAGATTATTGATGGTCATGAGCTTAATATTCTCTATCGACCTAAAAATATTATTAAGGTTGAGGATTATCTAGGAGCTCAGGGGCGATATAAGCACCTCTTTAAGCCACAATACCGACACATTATTGATGAAATTCAAAAAGGTGTTGATGAGTACTGGGCAATGCTTCAAAAACGTGAAGAGGCGAGAGTTTAATCACGCTTTTTCTTTTTTGTGGGCGGTTGCCCACACCCCCTTATATCCTTCTTTTTTTCAATCGACTATTAACTAACTTTGCTATAATCGCAAAAAACAATATGAGGAAATAACAATGCCACTATTAGACAGTTTTATGGTAGACCATACCAAAATGCCAGCTCCCGCGGTAAGGGTTGCCAAGTATATGAGTACCCCAAGTGGAGATGAGATTACAGTTTTTGATCTTCGTTTTTGTCGTCCCAATAAAGAGATTCTCTCTCAAGAAGGGATCCATACACTAGAGCACCTCTTTGCAGGATTTATGCGGGATCACCTTAACAGTGATGAGGTTGAGATTATTGATCTTTCGCCCATGGGGTGTCGTACAGGTTTTTATATGTCCGTTATTGGAACCCCCAAAAAGAAAAAGGTGGTCAAGGCGTGGAAAAAATCGATGAAAGATGTGCTTAAAGTCCCCACCCAAGATGATATTCCTGAGCTTAATGTCTATCAGTGTGGAACCTACACCATGCACTCGCTTGATGATGCCAAAGCGATTGCCAAGAAGGTACTCGATCGTGGGATCGGAACCATGAGCAACAAAGATCTAAAGCTCAGTAAAAAGATCTTAAAAGGGCTCTAAGATGTTGATCTGGATTCCTGTGGATCGAGAAGATCCTAAAGATGCTCAAATTGTACCTGTTGCTGAAGTTGCCTCGTGGGCACTTGTGGAGTTTGATGCGGGTGAGGTTAAATCGGTTCGTTTTTATGACAACCATGAGGCGTTTGGGGAATGGGTCGATTTTGTGATCCTTGCCAATGCGTTTGAGCCTTATATTGATTATATGAATGAGGGGATGATGGTGCTTTGCGTTCGAGAAGAGCGAACGATTGAGGAGATTATGGAGGCATATAAGTTTAAAGAGTTAGATGAGGTGGGCTTTTAGCGTGTATCAACCCGATCTTCGAGCCAATAAAGAGCGTGTCCGTTCTGCCGATGGGAGCTACACGCTCTATTCGGCAGAGTTTCAAGAGGCATATCATTCGACCCGTGATGGGGCACTGCATGAGTCATTACAGAAGCATGTGATTCCTGCATTGCATTTTAAGCGTGAAAAGAGTTCTTTAGTCATTTTAGATATCTGCTTTGGACTAGGGTACAATACTTTAGCTACGCTTTATTATATCAAGGAGCATAATCTCCCAATTAGAGTTCATGTTCTCTCTCCTGAGTTTGATGAGGGGTTGATTCGCTCTTTGATCGATTTTGAGTACCCCAAAGTGTTTGAGGGGTTACGTCCTATCATCGAGGCATTGAGCCAACATCTCTATTATGAGGATGATCAGTTTACAATCGAGATTCTTCTAGGTGATGCCCGCCAAAGCGTGCCTAAGATTGAGCAGAAGATTGATGTGGTCTACCAAGATGCCTTCTCGCCCCGTCAGAACCCACTGCTCTGGACTCGAGAGTTTTTTGCCGATATTGTTAGCATTGCCAAAGAGGATATGCTCCTTACTACCTACTCTACTGCGGCTGCGACACGATTGGGGCTTTATGAGAATGGTTTAGTGCTCCATGAGTACCAAGGGGAGAATACCCGACGCTCTCTAGTCGCCTCTAGAGTTCCCCTAAAGGGTTTAATCCCCATTGATATGGAGCTAAAAAAGGAGCGAAACCCAACAGCTAGGAGTTTGAGAGATATAGATTACCTTTAGGTTCTGGTTTTTTTCTCTTTTTTAACAAAGAGACACTAAAAGGACACCAAACTGTTCTATACTACCCTTAACAAACCAAATAAAAGGATCTAAAATGAAAAAACTTACACTTACTCTAGCAGGATTAATGGTAATTGGAGCAACCGCAGCAATGGCTGATGGATCAAAAGTTCAAGTAAACAAAAACGTAAACCTTAACATCGTCAATAAAAGTGAAGTAGAAGGATCTACCATTGGTATGGCAATTAAGGCAAAAGATTCAAAAGTTCAAGCCAATAAAAACGTTAACCTGAATATTGTTAACAAGAGTGAAGTAAAAGACTCAACTGTTGGTATGAAGATCGACGCAGAATAGTTTTTAATCTCTCACTTTCTCCCTTAAGGGTTCTATCCGATACTAGAACCCTTGTTTCTCTCTATCTTATTTATTTAATGTTTCACTCTTATGCTCTTGGATAATCTTGAGTACTTCACTTTTAACCATATTGTTAAGTTGATCATCATGTTTCTCATACATCTCTTGAAGTAGTTTGGCAAATGAGTTGCCTTTGCGAATCTCTTGAATGCCTACCACAAGGGTATAGGGACCTGTTCTTGAGAGGTGTGGTATAATCCATGGAGATTGGTAGGTGGTATCATATCCTGTTGTAGATTGGAAGTTATAGGTTTGATGGTTCTCTAGTTGTTTAAAGTGAATAATACTCTGATAGGTCAGTTGCTCATACGCTGAAATCGATTCCCCTGCAGGTATAAAGGCAAAGGCAAGGGTGAGTTCATCAATGCTATTTCCTTCGATATCCTCCCCTTGGTAGTAGTAGAGTCGCGGTTGAAAATAGATTGCTTCTCCATTCTGAGAAGGGATAATGTCAATTTCAATATGAAGCTCTTTATTGGAGATTAATTTGACTTGATTGATCGATTGGTTCTCTCCATCGCCAAAGATTTCACCTTGATCACTATCTTGAAGATGGTTGGCAAATTGACCACGTATCAAAGTGAGGGTCTTGGGTAAAAAAATTTTATCTTGGCTATGTGCATCGATATTTTTTTGGACAAGGGTCGTAGTGACATGATCTTTGGCAAATCCTGCAATCGCTTTAGAGATCGCTTGGGTGGCTTGATCAACCAGATCGGGTGCCACACTAATGAGCATACTTCCTAGCGTAGAAGGCATCAGGCTCTTCTCGACAACGGTGGTTTCTTTCTCTTGAGGTTCTGTGAGTTGGCTGACAAAGAGTTTGGTTGGGGTGGGGGTCTCATCAAAGTTAAAAAGCTGCATGGGGTACTCCTTTCTTTTTATTATAGCAAAAAAAGAACAGATCTACACGACAAATATCAAAGAGTCACATCTTTTAAACAGAGCCTATTGTAGAATGTTTTAGCCATAGAGAAAAAATAAAAAAGCCTTTTAAATCCCACAATTTCGCCACATAATCAATGCTATACTTTTCTTAAGAAAGCAACAATCTGAGAAAAACATCTAAGAAAAGGGGAACCAAATCATGAAAAAATATACCATTACCAACATCGTCCTTCTAGCATCATTAACACTCTTTAGTGCCTGTTCATCATCGAGTGCCGTTAAGCCTCATATTAAAACAGAGACCCAATCGGTTCAGAGTATTATGGGCATAGAGACGACTCAAGGGGTATTGGCTTCGTCAACGTCAACGACGGTTCCCACCTATTCAGAACCTAGACTAGGTATGTATGCTAGCAGTGCAAGAGGTTACACTAGGGTCTCTCCTGCGTACTCTCGAACAGAGCAGGTGGTCATTGATGAACCTGTGGTTTCAGACTACGTTTCGGTTGTTCCTCAGAGCAGTATCGAGGTGGTAGCCATGCCAAGCTCTAACTATACACAACCTCAAGTTTATCAAGATGAGAGCATCGAAGTGATCTCTTATGCTTCTCAACAGCCTGTGATTGATCGAATCTATCAGCAAAACAGTGAGATGCTCGCCCAAGAGATCGAAACACGTGCCAAAGAGCTTTTGGGGATCAAATATGTCTGGGGGGCGACAGGACCCAATAAGTATGACTGTTCAGGTTTTACTCAAAAGATCTTTAGAGATGCAGGGATCAAGATTCCTCGTGTCTCTCGAGACCAAGCCAAAGTAGGACAGTATGTTACTTTTCAGAGCCTACGCAAAGGAGATATGGTCTTTTTTGATACCCAAAAACATCCTACAGGAAAAGTGACCCATGTGGGGATCTATCTGGGCAATGGTAACTTTATTCATGC
>Ga0256828_1000417_pt1 | contig 28684 bp, 32 predicted proteins | sample CV88metaG_FD_185993 | JGI IMG/M metagenome (GOLD analysis project Ga0256828, IMG submission 185993) | Hydrothermal vent microbial communities from East Pacific Rise, Pacific Ocean - CV88 | ecosystem: Environmental > Aquatic > Marine > Hydrothermal vents | place: Pacific Ocean: East Pacific Rise...
AAAGAGATTAAATACCTCTAGGCTCAATAGTGTACCTTTTTTTATCTTTTCCAATCAGCCACAACTAAGCAAAAAAATGAGATTGGAATTAAAAGAGATACTTTTTAGTGTGTTTTATTGACTTCATAAAATTTTCTAAGCCATCTATCAATAGGGTTAATCATTTTATAAATAGCAGGAACAATAAGTAATGTTAAAATCATAGAGCTTATGAGTCCTCCTATAATAGATATTGCCATAGGTGCTTTTATTTCACTTCCTAGTCCTGTTCCTAATGCTAGTGGTAACATTGCAAATATCATAGCCATAGTTGTCATTAAAATTGGTCTCAGTCTTTTTTCTCCTGCTTCAATTAAAGCTTCATCACTATTTTTACCTTTTGCTATTGCTTCATTTGCAAAATCTACAAGTAAAACAGCATTTTTCCCAACCATTCCCATAAGTAGCATAAATCCAATCATAACAAATAGACTAAAATGTAAATGTGTTATATATAAAGCTATCATAACACCAATAATACTAAGTGGAAGTGCTATCATTATAATTATAGGTTGTATTAATGACTCATATAAAATAGCTAAAATAATAAACATTAAAATAACACTAAGAGTTATAGCATTGGCAAATGCTTTTGCAGTTTTTCCCATCTCTTCTGCAAATCCAGTAAATCTATATGAGACAGTTGGAGGTAATAGATTATTTATCTCTTTTTTTGTATATTTTATTGCACCTCCTAAATCTAAACCAAATAAATCAGCATAGATTGTAACTTGTCTTTGTCTATCAAAATGGTAGATTGTAGCTAACGATTTTGATTTTTTGAACTCCACTAAACCATCAAGATATACTAGTTCTCCATTTTTTGCTCTTAGTTGTATTTTTTTTATATCTTCTATACTTACTCTATCTTTATTTGGAACCCTTAGTGTTATATTATACTGTTTTCCTTTATCTTCAAAATAACTTATCTCCAAATCACTTGAAAATGCTATATTAATTGTTGAAGCAATTTGAGATGCTTCAATACCCAATCTATTGGCATTTTCTCTTTTTATAATTATGTCATATTGAGGTTTTCCACTATCTAAGTTTGTATCTATATCCATAAACCCTTTTTTCTTTGATAGATATTGTATTAAATTTTTTGTAGCTGTTTTTAAATCATTAAATGAGTTTGATTTTAGAACAATTTGATAAGGAACACTAACTCCAGCACCTTTGATTGTAGGAATTGCAGATGCTGTAATAAAAAGCTTATTTTTAAATTTTTTTAATTTTTTTCTCAAATTTTGTATTATCTGTTCTTGGTTTAAATCTCTTTTATCTCTATCTATTAGTTTTACATAAATTAGTGCTTTATTTATTTCTCTTGCTGTTGTGTAGCCAACACTAAGAGTAGTATAGTCCACATATTTATTTTGTTGTATAAATTTTTCTACTTTTTTGGACTCTTTTATCATCTCTTTTAATGATATTCCTGCATCTGCTTTTATTTTGACTTGAAATTCTGATTTATCTTCTTTTGGTATAAAGTCCATTCCTATTTTTGGAAAGAGACTTAAACTCTCAATAAATAAAACAATTACTATTAAAAATGTGATTATTTTAAATCTAAGTACAATTTTTAAAAAAAATAGATAAATTTTTTCAATTCCTATAAATATAGGTTCAGTTATATTATAAAATTTACTATGTTTTTTTTGTAAAACTCTAGCACTAAGAGATGGTATAAAACTAAGTGCAATAGTATAAGATATAATAATAGCAAAACCAACAGTCATAGCAAAGCTTTCAAAAAATTTTCCTACAATACCACTCATAAAAGATACAGGAATAAATACAGATAAAAGCATAGCTGATATAGCCAAAATTGCAAATGCCATCTCTTTGGTTCCTAAATAAGAGGCTTGAAATTTATCCATATTAGCTTCTATTTTTTTATAAATATTTTCTATTACAACAATAGCATCATCAATAATAATTCCAATAGCCAAGGTCAATCCAATTAGGGTCATTTTATTTAAATCATAACCCATATAATCCATTAGTGCAAATGTTCCCATAATAGATGATGGAATAGATAATGCTGATACAAAAGTAATACTATAATTTCTCAAAAAAACAAAAACTATTACAATTGCTAAAAATGCTCCATAAATTAGGTCAAATTTTACATCTTCTAATGAATTTATAATATAGGGGGTTGTGTCTTGGAGTAATTTTATACCATATTTATCTCCAGCTATTTTTTGGAGAGCTGGTATAGCTTTTTTTACATGGTTTACAACATCAATAGTATTTGTTCCAGAAATTTTTTGAACCTCTAGCATAACGCCTATTGTTCCATTATAGGATGAGTAACTTTTTGCATCACTTAAACTGTCTTTGACTATTGCTATATCTTTTAGTCTTATATTGTCTTTTATTTTTATATTTTTGAGTTCATCAATAGTTGTTGCATCACTTTTTACTTTTAGTCTAAACTCTTTTGTTTTTGTAATAAGTTTCCCACCACCTAGTTTTATATTTTCTTCTTTGATAATGGAATTTAACTCATATATAGTTATATTAAATTTATTCAATAGATTAATATCTGGAAATATTTTTATCTCTCTATCTCTATATCCTATAATATTAATTGAACCAACTCCATTTATTTTTTGAATAGCTGGTTTTACCTCTTCATCTGCAAATACCATAAGCTCTTTTAGGTTATTTTTTTTTGCAGTTAAAAATATATTAATAACTGATGCACTACCAATATCAAGTTTACTAACAAGGGGAGTTTTTGCATTGGTAGGTAAAGCTACAGCTGATACTTTATCTCTAACATCATTAGTAGCTTCATCTATATTTCTTTCCAAAAAAAACTTAGCTATAACAACACTAACACCATCTGATGAAGTAGAGGTTATACTATCTATCCCTCCAATTTGAGATATAGCTTCTTCTATTTTATCTGTAACTTGTGACTCTACTGTACTAGATTCTGCACCAGGATAAACTGTTTTTATAGTAACTATTGGAAAATCAACATTTGGAAATAGGGCTGAGGGCATACTTTTGAAACTCATATATCCAAATATAACTAATATTAAGGCATACATTAATGCCATAATTGGTCTATTGATTGCTAATTTATACATAACTATTTTTTATTAATCAAAATATATCCATCTCCAAAAAGCCCAACCATAAAATCTTTGGCTTTAACCTCTGCTTTTATTTTTCTATTTTTTGTGTCAATAGTAGGATAAATTTTACTAATAGTTCCTTGATATATAGTATCACTTCCATCAATTTTATAGGAAAATTTATCTCCTACTTTTACTTTTTCCCAATATTTTTGGTCAAATTCCAAAATAAGCTTTCTTTTGTGTAAGCTTTCTATTTTTAAAATGGTTCTAATCATTTGTCCACTGACTACATCTCCAACTTCTACAAGTTTTTCATAAATTATTCCATCAAAGGGTGCATAAAGAGTAGTTTTATCAAGTAATATTTTTTGATATTTTACATTTGCTTTTAGTTGTGTAATAGTAGCATTAGCTATATCTCTATTTTGTGCAAATTTATCAAAAGTAGAAGCATTTAAAATATGTTTTACTTTTAAATGTCTATTATACTCTTTTTGAGCATAATGAGCTGATATTTGTGCTTTTTTAAGGTTAGCTTTGGCTATATCTAGCATACTTTTAATATCACTATTTTCTAGAATTACTAGTTTTTCTCCTTTTTTAACCAAACTTCCTATATTTACATTTACTTTATCTACAATACCACTTATATTAAAAGCCAAATTGGCATTTTTTTCTGCTTTTACAGTAAAGGTTGCATAAATCTTTTGTGCATCTGCAAATACAAAACTAAGCATTAATAAAAGTATTAAATAAGGAATTTTCAATTTATTATCCTTTAATATATCTTGCTAGAAAGATAACATTTATATACTTAATTTTGCCTTTCTAGTAAGATATATGTTATAATTCGTTTATGAAAAAAAAACAATTAGATAATGCTTATAGTAATATTTTTATAGATGAAAAAGAGGTATTTGCTCTATCTTTGCCAATAACTATAATATATAGACAGTTATTTAGTCAAAATGAGAATGTATTACAAACAAAATATAGTTTAATTCATTCAGAAATTGATGTTTTGGCTACACTATTATTTAATGGTAAAGTAATGACACCTACTGATTTGTATGAAGCAACTATTTTTTCATCTGGAGGTATGACTAAAATTTTAAAAAAATTGGAAAATAAAGAGTTGATAAGTAGAGTCTCTTCTCCAAAGGATAAAAGGAGTAAATTAGTTCAAATTGAATTAAAAGGTGAAGAGCTTGTAAAAGAGTGTTTTATTGATATTATAGAGAATAATAATAAAATTTTTTCAGTTTTATCTAAAAAAGAGAGAGACTCATTAAAAGGGATTTTGAAAAAGCTTGTTTATTCTTTGGTAAAAAACTAAAAAAAATATTTTTTGATGTATTTTATTAAGCAATATTTTACTATACTATTTAATTCTTATTTGTTAGGAGTATAGATTATATGAATTTGCAGAAAGTGGTATCGGGGTTTTTCTTTATTTTAGCTATGACTATTAATTTTGGGTTTTTTTATGGGGATATAGATAACCCTGAACTACATAGTGTTTATGAACTATTTGTAGCTTTGGTAGTAAGTCTAATCTCGACTGTACTTAAAATTGGAGACAAGACCCAATTAGGGGCTGTTTTATTGGCTACAAGTTTGGTTGCAGATATACAACTAATCGCTGCTGTTACTGTTTGGACTATTACAGAGTATCTATCTATTGTTGATATTGAAGCATTTGCAGCTATTATATCTTTATCTGGTGGAGCATTGTTAGCTAATATCACCTCTGTTATTTTATATATAGGTGAAACGCTAAAGTCAAAAAGGTAACTCTATGAGTGATAATGCTCTTTGGATTATCTTACAGAAGTTAAGAACTCCACTACTTGTAATTATAGTTACTTACTCTATTGCTATATTGGGTATGGTGCTAATTCCAGGTATGGACGATAATGGAAATGTATATCATTTAACCTTTTTTGATGCTTTTTATTTTGTCTCTTATATGGCATCTACTATTGGTTTTGGAGAGGCTCCTTATACTTTTACTTATGAGCAGAGACTTTGGGTTTCTGTATGTATATATATTACTGTAGTTGGTTGGTTTTATGGTATTGGGGCATTGGTTTCTGCTGTTACAGATAAAACTCTCAAATTTGAGATGATGAGAAGTAAATTTAGAAAACGGGTTTTGTCAATTAAAAATGATTTTGTTATTATATTAGGCTATACCTATGTTAATGCAGAAATTATTAAAAAACTACATGCTGTTAATATAGAAGTTGTTTTAATAGATGAAAATGAAGAGAAAATCAATCATTTTTTATTAGAAGATTTTAGTTTAGATGTTCCTATTATGGTGGGTAATGCACTATTGGCAGATACTTTAAATGATGCAGGAATATTACAATCAAATTGTAAAGCAATAGTATCTCTATTTAATAACGAAGAGGAAAATCTTCGTATAGCTATATTAACTAGATTTTTAAATCCAAAGGTAAAAGTTATTGCCAAATCGACTTTTAGTGATATTACTAAAAGTATTCTTGATACTGATATAGCAAAAGCTATAAATCCATTTGAAATTTTTGCAAAGAGAGTTGATATAGCTTTACAGTCTCCTCATGTTTTAATTTTGGAAAATTGGATTTATCAAAATAGTGATTTGATGAACCAAGCTATGTTTTTACCAAAAGGTAAATATATAGTTTGTGGTTATGGGCGTTTTGGAAAACTATTACAAGAAAAGTTTGAAAAACACAATTTAGAGTCTATATTTATAGATGAAAAACGGTTAGCTAGTAGAGAGATGATAGAGAGTGGTAGATTTATCAGAGCTAATCCTGATGATAAAGAGGTTCTTCTTGAAGCTGGTATTCAAGAGGCAGTGGGTTTAATTGTAGGAACTCAAAATGATATTGATAATCTATCTATTATGATAACAGCAAAAAAATTAAATCCAGATATATATTTGATAGCTAGAGAAAATACTATGCAAGAGGTTAGTATATTTCAAGCTGCTAATATAGACTGGGTTTTTATGCTTGAAAAAATATTAATAAATAAAGTCTCTTTATCCTTAAGTAAACCTTTGAAAAATAGATTTTTAAAACTTATTTTAAACAAAGATGAAGAGTGGGCAACAAGATTGGTCAAACTGCTAAGAAATAAAATTGGAGCTAATCCAAAATTAATGACTCTTAAAATTAATGAAGAAGAGAGTTATGCTATTTATCATGAAATTTTAGAGGGTAATGAGGTAAGTATTAATGTTTTATCTCATTCATTGAGTAATTGGCAGGAGAATAATGCTGTTGTTCCTCTTTTGATACATAGAAAAAATGAGGAGATACTATTACCTAAAAATAGACTTTTGCAAATTAATGATAGCATACTTTTTGCTTGTGATGAATACTCAAAAGAGGAGATAGAATTAATAGCGTCAAATATTTATGATTTTTATTATGCTTTATCAGGAAAAGAAAAAGAGAGTCCTATACTTAAAAAATTATTTGGATAATTAAAAATAAATAGCTATAATCCCAAAATTATAATTTTAGAAAAAAGGTAATATATATGGCAATTGAAACAATTAGTTCAACAGAAGAGTTTAAAGAGTTAGTATCACAGATTACTTCTCAAGATGGATATAGAGAACCAATGGCTTTTGGTATAGCTAGAGTTGATAGAGGACAAAAAAATGCAGATAAAGTACTTCAAGCAAACTATGCTTTGATTAATTGGAAAGAGAATTATGGCTCAGGTGCAGTATTTATCAAAGCACTTCAAGAGGCAAAAATTGATGTGGACTTCTCTGGGTCTGAGTTTGTAGTAACTATTAATGATGAGTTTGTAAAAAATGCAATGGCTATGTTTGCTCCATATATTGGTGAGGCTATAGGTGATGCACATAAAAATGTTCAAGTGATTAAAACTCTATCAGCTATGGGTGATATAGGTAAAAACTTTAGAATTACTATTCTGTTTGAAGATAATGCTCCAAAGAGTGTAGAGTCTGTATATCTAAAACTATATGCACTATCTCTTCAAAAGGCTCCACTACGAAGTTTAAATCTTAATGGTGCATTTGGTATTTTAAGTAATGTGGCATGGGTTGGAAATACTCCTTATGAGTTAGATTATCTAAGAGAGAATGAAATAGAGATGAAACTAAATGGAACTTTCCCTACTATAGATAGTGTTGATAAGTTCCCTAGATATTTACAACATATCATTCCTGCTGATAATACTAGAATTCTTGATAGTAGCAAAGTTAGAATGGGTGCAAGTCTATCAGCTGGAACTACAGTAATGCCAGGTGCTAGTTATATTAACTTTAATGCTGGAACATTGGGTCCTGTAATGGTAGAGGGTAGAATATCATCATCTGCTATTGTTGGAAGTGGTTCTGATGTAGGTGGTGGTGCTAGTATCTTGGGTGTTCTAAGTGGAACAGACGGAAATCCAATCTCTATAGGAGAGAATACTCTTTTAGGGGCTAACTCTGTTACAGGTATTCCTCTAGGTGATGGATGTATAGTTGATGCAGGTGTTACAGTTCTCTCTGGAACAAAAATCAAAATAGCTCCAGCGCAGTTAGCCCTAATCAAAGAGGCAAATCCAGAAGCAAATTTAGAGGATAAAACAACATTTAAAGGTGTAGAGTTACAAGGATTAAATGGTATCCACTATAGACAAAACTCAACAACAGGTGAGATTGTAGCTCAAAGAAGTACTAGAGAAGTAAAACTAAACGAAGATTTACACTAATGCAAGAGTTAGATATTTTCAAAAAGGTCTTTCTTTTGGCGATAGCCAAAAGAGAGGAGGGTGAGAGTTTGGATGATGTTATGGACTCACTTATTAATACAGGAATGTTTGAGGGTGGAAAAGCAGAGGCTCAAAAGGTATTAGATGAACTAAGAGAGTCCAAATATATTGTAGGGGACAATCTCTCTATGACAGGAGTAATAGAAGCCAACAAAGCAGAACAAGAGTTTAAACAATAAAAGGCAAGGTCATGAGAATAGATAAATGGTTAGCATCAATTAATGTTATAAAACGCAGAACTGTAGCCTCTGATATGGTCAAAAGTGGAGTAGTTTATATAAATGGTATCAAAGCAAAAGCTAGTAAAAGTGTAGCAGTAGGAGACAAGATAACCATAGAGTATCTAAAAGGACCTAAAAACTATGAAGTGCTACAGATACCAACAACAAAGACTATTCCAAAAAGCAAAAAAGAGGAATATTTCAAAGAGTTATAATCTAAATTTTTTATTAAAATAATGAAATTTTTTTCTTTTTATTATTCGTTATTTACTATTTTAGTTTGATATAATATCATATTATAGCAATAGGAGTCTATATGTATTTAACTACAGATATTAAAGAAGAGATGGTTAAATTTATACAGAGTAAGTTATTAGACTTTTCTGAGATTAGTAAAATAGTTCTATTTGGCTCTTTTCCTAAATCTCAAAATCCAAACGATATAGATATTGCAATTATTCAAAATTCAAAAGATAATTATCTGACACTTGCTTTGAAATATAGAAAAGCTCTACGAGAATTGTCAAAAGAGATTTCTTTGGATATTGTTCCTATAAAAAGTCATGTTCATAGTAGTTTTTTAGATGAAATAAATCAAGGTTATGTGATTTATGAAAAGTGAAACAAAATTATGGTTGGATTATGCAGAGGAGAACTATAAATCGGCAATACTTTTATTGGAAAGTCATTTATATAATCCTACCCTTCAAAATATTCAACAATCCATAGAAAAAAATCTAAAAGCACTATTTATTGAGTATGGAATTAAACAAAAAAAGACACATAATATCTCTATTTTGATTGAGATATTGAAAAGATATGATATATTTGTAGATATAAATTATGATGATATAGATTTAATAGATTCAATATATTTATCTTCTAAATATCCAATAGGTTCGGCTTTGCCAGATTTTTATCCTGATATAGATATTTGTCAAAAATGTTTAGAAATAGCCTCTAAAGTAAAAGAAGATGTAAAGTCTTATTTAAAGTAGTAATCAAATATGGAATTAGAAAAAATAATAAATAATAAAAAGGAAAAGCATGGACATAAAAGAGCAATTTGAAAAACTATTTGCCAATAAATTAAGCACTAATAATGCAAGAGAATTACTAATAGAACTATATAAAAAAGGAGAAACTTCAGAAGATATTGCTACTGTAGCATCTATTATGAGAGAAAACTCTATCAAACTTCCAATATCAGGGGAGTTGCAAGATAGAGCTATAGATATAGTAGGAACAGGTGGAGATAAGAGTGGTAGTTTTAATATCTCTACAACAGTATCACTCCTTTTAGCTTCACTTGGTTCTATAGTAGCAAAACATGGAAATCGAAGTATAACAAGCAACTCAGGTTCTGCTGATGTATTGGAAGCTTTGGGGATTAATCTAAATTTAACTCCAGCTCAGCAGGTTAAAATGCTAGAGGAGAGTGGATTTTGTTTTATATTTGCTATGAACCATCATCCTGCTATGAAACATATTATGCCTATTAGAAAATCTATAGAGCATAGAACTATTTTTAATATATTAGGACCTCTAACCAATCCAGCAGGAGCAAAAAAGTATCTATTAGGTGTATTTTCTCCAGAGTATATAGAAAAAATGGCAAAAGCATTAATTGAGCTTGATGCTACTAGAGCTTTTGTAGTGAGTAGTAATGATGGAATGGATGAGATAAGTTTGGCTACTACTACACAGTTTGCTTTTGTAGAGGATGGCAAAGTATCAATGGGTGTAATAGACCCACAAACATTAGGCTTCTCTCTAGCACCAAAAGAGGCAATATTGGGTGGAGATGCAAAAGAGAATGCTAAAATCACTCAAAATATATTTGAAAACCGTGCAACAGATGCCCAAAGAGATATAGTTTTGCTCAATGCTAGTTATGCACTATTTGCTGATGGAAAAGCTAGAGATATAAAAGAGGCTTTGGAGATTGCTAAAAGTGGGATAGAGAGTGGCAGGGCAAAAGAGCATTTGAAATTTATAGCCGAACTCTCCAATAAGATATAAAATGTGATAATTATTCGTATAATTAAGAGTATAATTTTAAGGAGATAGATTATGGTAGCATATAGTCAAAATGAGTTAGTCTCAGCTACAGAGATGTCAAAACAGTTTGGAGAGTATCTATCTAAAATAAAAGATGGTTCATTAAAAAAAATAGGTATTTTAAAGAATAATAAATTAAATGCTGTTATTTTATCAGTAGATGAGTATGAAAAAATGGTTATTGCTACAAAAAAATTTGAAAAGATAGAAAAGAGATAAAAGATGGCATTAACATTAACAGCAGAACAGAAGTCAATTTATGAGATATTTAGTGGAAATAGTAAATATATTATTCCACCATATCAAAGAGCTTACTCTTGGGATGAAGAGCAGTGTAGTGAACTTTTAGAGGATATTAAAAACTCATTTTTAGATGATGAAAGTGAGGGTTATTTTATAGGTAATATTGTAATTGCTAAAAGTAGTGAAGAGAGAAATTCTTTAGAAGTTATAGATGGACAACAGAGATTAATAACTTTAACTCTTTTTTTAAAAGTGTTGTTTGAATTAGACTCTGATAATATTGCATTGGATGATGCCATATGGATAAAAGATAGAAGAGATAGAAATAAAAAAGAGCAAAGAGTTCAAACTAAAGTTTTTGAGGATAAAGACTCTATTTATATGAGAGAGGTTTTAGATAGAAGTTCTGAAGAGATATGTGAGATAAAATCTACAAATAGATTTATGAAAAATATGTGTTTGTTTCGGAAAGAGTTGATAGAGTTAAAAAAGGATTCAAGAATAGAGGATTTTGCTAATTTTGTTTTAGATAAAGTAACTTTACTTCCAATTGAATCTACTGATTCAAATCAAGATAAAGCCCGAGAAAAAGCACTTAAAATATTTGAAACTATAAATAATAGAGGAAAACCTTTAAGTGATAGTGATATTTTTAAAGCTAACTTATATGCCATGGCACTTAATAATTTAGAGCATAAACAGTTTATAGAGAGATGGAAAAAGCTTGACTTTGAGTGTGGAAATATTAAGCTTAAAGGGTTTGATATTATGAAAATTTTTAAAATATACTCTTATATTATAAGAGCAGAAAATAAAATTACATCTTCTGAGATTGGACTTAGGCGTTTTTTTATAAAAGAAAGCTACTCTCCTTTTAAAAGTAAAACCTATAATGAGATTATGGACGAATTATTTAAGATATTAGATGCTATTAAAATTTATGAAGCAATTATTATTGATACAAAGACAAATAATCAATTATCTAAATGGTTTCAATTGATTGATATTTATACAAATAGTTATCCTAAAGATTTACTTATCTTATTTTTATATAAAAACATAGAAAAGGAATTAAATAGTTATTTAAAGTTTTCAAAAAATTTAGTTAGATATTGTTATTTTCAAGGTTCTACAACAAAAATAAAATTTGTTATTTATGAATGGATGCTTGATGTAGTTCAAAACAATAAAAACACTCCTTATATAGAAGATGATTGGGAGGATATATATAACTCTTCAGGAAGATTATATAAAGGATATGGATTATTATATACTTATTTACAAGATGATATTAAAGCTATATATCCATATAAAATAAAAAGATTACGGGATGTGACCTCATTTAAATATCCAGATTATTCTGATTATAGTAAGTTTGGACATACTGTTGTAACTGACATTCATGATAATATACTTGAAAAGTATGATTTTGAATATTTTAATGAAAAATCTTATAATCAACGGTTTAAAAATATAAGAGATACTCTTATAGCATTTTTTAGGAACTCTAATGATAATTAAAACTATTCAATTAAATAATTTTAAGTTTCATAAAGAGTTGAAATTTGATATAGAAAATATAAACTGTCTTATTTATGGTGAAAATGGTGTAGGTAAAAGTTCTATTTATTGGGGGTTATATTCTTTTTTTTATAGAGATTTAATTGATATAGATAAATATAAAACTCATAATTCAAAATTAGCTCCAGAAGTAAAAATAGAATTTGATACTTCAATTACAGATAGAGATTTAATGTATAAAAATAGGAGTAGTATATATTTTGCACATCAAGATTTCTTAGAAAAGATTACAATTAGAAAGAATTTTTATGAAGTTATTGAAAATTCTTTAAAGAACTATTTTCCTACTTTAAATAGTTATATTGAAGAATTTAATAGAATAAATAGTGATATTGATGAAACAAATGATGAAGAGGAAGTGAAAAAAAGGAGAGTCAATATCAATAATTTTTCAATTTTATTGGATAAACTAAAACAAAAAGCTAACGATATAATTCAAATTGATTTTGATGAAGATTTTACTATATCCTTTAATGTAGATTGGGGAATATCACAATTAGCAACTAAAGGAATATACTCTTTTTCAAAACCTAAAATTAATATCAAAATAGATAATAAAGATAATTTGAAATTAAATTTTAATGAAGCCAAATTGAAATTAACTTCAATAGCCATATTTTTTGCATTTATAAAATTAGAAGAAAATCAAGAGAATAGTTTAAAATTATTGGTGTTAGATGATTTTCTAACAAGCCTTGATATGGCAAATAGAAAACTCATTATTCAATATATTTTAACTAATTTTAAAGAGTATCAAATAATAATTATGACTCATAATATTCAATTTTATAATATGATTATGAGACTTTTAAAGTCAAGAGATGAAAATAGTAATTGGGATATAAAAAATATATTTTTGTTGGATAAGAGCAGTGCAGATATTATAACCAAAGGAGATACTTATTTAGATAGTGCAGAAAAATTTTTAAAAGAGTATCAGTTAGAGGTAAGTGGAAATTTTTTAAGAAAAGAGTTTGAATATATAGTAAATAGATTTGAGCAGATATTGGAAATTGGTAGAGTTGAGGAGATGAGTAATGTTTTAAACTCAATAAAAAAAATAGATTATATTATGCCTTATCCTAAAGATAATTTATTAAAACTTTTAAAAACTATTACAAAACATTGTGAAAATAGTAAAATAGATAATAATAAAAAAGTGGAAATAATAGAGAAACAAATTAAAGATTTTGATAAAAATAGATACAAAGATTATAGATTAGATTTTTTGAAAAATCTTATAAAAAAGACAGAATTTTATAAAGATATATTGATGAATTCAGCTTCTCATGATGATAGAGATAGAGAGTTATATAAAAAAGAGTTTACAAATAGCATTAAACTTCTAAAAGAACTAAATAAAATTTTGGATAGTCTAAAATGAAAACAATAATTGCATCTCTAAATGAGCTAAACCAAATAACCAACTACCTAAACCAAACTATCCCCAAAAATGCCATAATCTTTTTAGTAGGAGACCTAGCATCAGGTAAAACAACTCTAACAAAAGCTATAGCCAAATCAAAAGGGATAGATAGTGAGGTGACATCTCCTACATTTTCTCTCCAGCAGTGCTATGGGGATGATTTTTTTCATTATGATTTGTATCGGATAGAAAATCAGGAGTTTATGGAGCTTGGGCTTTTTGAGGAGTTTGATAAGGATGGTTGGCATATAGTAGAGTGGGGGGATAATGAGCTTAGAGAGTTTTTATTAAATATTGGATATAGTGTTTATACTGTTACTATTACACCTGAAAATAAACAGAGAAAATATAAAATAGAGAAGAATTAGATGGAACATGTATTAGAGGCTAAACACCTATCTAAAGTGATAAAAAAAACAAAAATTATTCATGATATATCAGTAAAGATATACTCAAAAGAGATTGTAGGACTTCTTGGTCCAAATGGAGCAGGAAAGAGTACTAGCTTTTATATGATTTGTGGGATTACAGATGTTACAAGTGGTAAAGTCTTTTTAAATGGAGAGGATATTACAGAGTTACCTTTAAGTGAAAGAGCAAAAAGAGGTATAGGTTATTTGCCACAAGAGTCTAGTATTTTTAAAGATTTAACAGTGGAAGAAAATTTATCTATAGCAGCAGAAGCTATAAAATTAGATGAAAAAGTAGCATATAAAAGAATAGAAGATTTATTGAATTTATTTAATATAGAACCTATTCGTAAGAGATATGGTATTCAGCTTAGTGGTGGGGAGAGACGAAGAGCAGAGATAGCTAGAGCATTGGTAGCACAGCCTAAATTTTTATTATTGGATGAACCATTTGCTGGGGTTGACCCAATTTCTGTAGAGGACATCCAAGGAATTATTAGACAGCTTATAGAGCTTGATATGGGTGTTTTGATAACTGACCATAATGTTAGAGAAACTCTAGGGATTTGTGATAGAGCATATGTTATGAGAAATGGTGAGATGTTAGCTAGTGGAACAAGTGAAGAGATAATGAATGATAAGAGTGTACGAAAATATTATTTAGGTGAAAATTTTCATTTTTAATGTAACTAAAATACACAAATAAAAAGATGAATTCATCTCTTTGATTGTTAATCTATATTTATAAATAGTATAACGAGAAACTAAGGCTTTGTAAGATATAATCCACCAAATTTATTTATAATGATAGGATGGATATATGGAAGGTGTTTTTACTTTTTTAGGTGCAATTACAGGTCATGGTGCTGGTATGGTTGTAGCCCATTTATTTTTGGTTACTATATTAGCTATACTTTTGGCTAAATATGCAACTCAAACTCTAAGAGCTGTACCAACAGGTACTCAAAATGTCATGGAAGCTTACCTTGGTGGGGTAATTGCAATGGGCAAAGATACTATTGGTGAAAAGTTAGCTAGAAAATATCTTCCATTGGTAGCTACTGTTGGTATTTTTATTTTTATATCAAATGTTATTGGTATTATTCCAGGGTTTGAATCTCCTACTTCAAATATCAATGTAACTTTACCATTGGCTATAGTTGTATTTGTATATTATAACTATGAAGGTATTAGAGAGCATGGTGTAAAACACTATTTTGCTCACTTTATGGGACCAGTTCCTGCATTGGCTCCATTGATGTTTCCAATTGAAATAGTATCTCATATTTCAAGAATTATTTCATTGTCTTTCAGGTTATTTGGTAATATCAAAGGTGATGATTTATTTTTATGGGTACTTTTAATGTTAGTTCCTTTTATTGCACCACTACCTGCTTATTTGCTATTATCTTTTTCAGCATTACTTCAAACATTTGTATTTATGATTTTGATTTATGTTTATTTAGCTGGTGCTGTATTGATGGATGCTGAACATTCAGAGGCACTATAAGAGTTTTATGAGACTATCTTCACCTCTTTTAAGTTTATTAATTAATTTTCTTTTGGGTGCATCTTGGGCTTTTGCCCTAGTGGGTGCATCTATTCTTTTTTTCTCCTTTTTACATATTAGTATTTTTTATTCTCTTTTTGGTTCTTTTATTGGTGCATTACCTGGACTTTTTTTTGTTCTATTGATAGAGTATTTTTTAATGAGACAAGAGAAATTGAATGAATTAAAAAAACAGACTAAACTATTAGAAGAGTTGGTACAACTATCTTCAGACTAACCAAAAATAGGATACAATACCTGCTAAAAAACTAGGATTTTATAGTGTCAAAAAAAATTGCATCAGCAAGAATTTCTCAAGAAAGTTCTAAACTACTTCAAGAATTAAATAACTCTCTACCATTTGATAGAATACTTTATCAAGAAGACATCAAAGGCTCTATAGCTCACGCTTTTATGTTAAGTGAACAAGGGATTATCTCAAAAGATGATTATGAGCAGATAAAAAATGGACTTTTGGAGATACTTCAAGAGATAAAAGATGGTATCTTTTTACTTGATGGAGATGATGAAGATATTCATATGGCTATAGAGGGGCGATTGACTCAAAAGATAGGAGATGCAGGAAAGAGACTTCATACTGCTAGAAGCCGTAATGACCAAGTGGCATTGGATTTTAGGTTATATGTGCAGAAAAATAGTCTATTGATTGCTGATTTGATATTACAGAATATTGAAACATTTATACAAGTAGCAACTAAAAATATAGATACTCTTTTACCAGGTATGACTCATTTACAACATGCTCAACCTATTAATTTTGCTTATCATATAATGGCATATGCTAGTATGTTCAAAAGAGATTATGAGAGATTTATAAGCTCATATAATAGAAATAACTACTCCCCTATAGGTTGTGCAGCTTTAGCTGGTACACCACATCCTATTAATAGAGAGATAACAGCTAAAGAATTGGGATTTAGGAAGCCCACTCTAAACTGTTTGGATACTGTTAGTGATAGAGATTTTGCTTTAGAGATTTTATTTAATATCTCTACTATGATGATGCACATTAGTCGTTTAAGCGAAGAGCTTATTTTATGGTCATCTAGTGAGTTTGGATTTGTTCAATTGAGTGATAGACATGCTACAGGTTCATCTATTATGCCTCAAAAGAAAAATCCAGATATTCCTGAGTTACTAAGAGGTAAAACAGGTAGAGTCAATGGTAATTTAGTTGCACTATTAACTGTTATGAAAGGTTTGACTCTAGCTTATAACAAAGATATGCAAGAGGATAAAGAGGGCGTGTTTGACTCTGTTAAAACTGCTATTTTGTCTTTAAAAGTTTTAAATGAGATGATAGCTCAGATGAAAATAAGAGCAGACAAGATGCAAGAAGCTTGTATGATAGGTCATTTATCTGCAACAGATTTGGCTGATTATCTTGTTAAAGAGGTAGGAATTCCATTTAGAGATGCTTATCATATTACAGGTGAGGTTGTAAATCTAGCTGAAGATAAGGGTTTAGATATATCAGAACTATCTTTAGAGGATTTGCAATCTATTGATAGTAGAATAGGTGAGGGTGTAGTAGCACTTCTTGATAATAGAGCCTCTATGAATGCAAGAGAATCAGAGGGTGGAACTAGTAAAAATAGAACTATAGAGCAGATAGAGAAGTTATCAGCTTGGTTAAAAGAACAAAAAAAGGAGTAGTAGTATGTTTGGAAGATTTTTTAAATCAAAAAATATTAAAATATTTTCACCATTAGATGGCAAGATAGTTCCATTGGAGGATGTACCTGATAAGGTTTTTTCACAAAAGCTCGTAGGTGATGGCATAGCTATTGTGCCAACAAGTAGTACAGTTGTGGCTCCTATCCAAGGCACAATATCTAGGCTTTTTTCAACTAATCATGCTTTTTCTATTAATGATGGTTCAAATATAGAGGTAATGGTTCATATTGGTTTAGATACAGTTGAGTTGGAGGGAAAAGGATTTAGAGCTTTGGTTAAAGAGGGAGATAGAGTAGAAATAGGTACTCCTATAATTCGTATAGACAAAGAGTATATTAAATCTCAAGGTAAAGATATTATTACTCCTATTGTTGTAAGTAGTGAAAAGGAGATAGAAATTCAAAAACATAAAGTTAGTATGGTTCGTGAGGGTGAACTTTTGTTAGAGGTGAAATTTTTATAAAAATGCAACAAATGTTGCATTTTCTATTTCAATCCTTATGGTATGATTTCATCAAGTTTAGTTTATATGACTAAACAATATTGAATAAAAAAAGGATAGAATATGAGAAAAACACTATTATCAGTATTAGTATCATCATTGATTTTTACAAGTTTTTCAGTAGCAGATTCTGCTAAATTATTAACAAGTAAAGAGGTTACTCAAAAAGCAACTAAAGAAGAAACTAAGAGAGTTGAACATAATAAAGTTAAATTGGTTCAAGAGGCATTAAGCTCTCTAAAATTGGCATCTAAAGCACTTGCAGATTTAGATGAAAATAAGGTAGATGATGCTAAAAAAGATATTGAATTGGCACTTGGAAAATTAGAGTCTATATTGGTAGCAGAACATACACCAAAACTTCTTCCTATAGAAAATAGAATGACAGTTAAAAATTTTGTAGGAACATCTAAAGATGTAGAAGTAGCTATTGAAAAAGTTAAAAAATTATTGGATAAAGGAAAAGTTCAAGATGCTAGAGTACTTTTATCTACTCTTCAAAGTGAAATAGATTTAACAGTTGTTAGTTTACCTTTAGCTTCATATCCTGATGCTTTAAAATTAGCTTCTAAATACTTAATTGATAATAAGCCAGATAAAGCAAAAGAGGTATTGGCATTGGCACTTAGTACATTTACAGAAGTAGAACAAGTTATTCCAATTCCTATTATTAATAGTATAGAGTTAATAGCAACTGCATCTCATATTGCAAAAGATAACAAAGAACAAGCTCTAAAACATCTTGCTTTTGCTAGTGATGAGTTAGATAAAGCTGAGAAGTTAGGATATGTAAGTAAAAGTGAAATAACTTATAAACAATTACATGAATTAATTCATAAAATTGAAAAAGAGGTAAAAGGTCCAAATAAAGCAGAAAAATTATTTAAAGAGCTAGGTGAAAAATTAAAAGAGTTCAAAGATAAAATCTTATCATCTTCTGATAAAAATAATAGTACAAAATAGTATAAAATAAGGGGGATTGATGATTAGTTTAATTAAGGCATATCAACAACATAAATCAGAAATTGAGAGATTTATTATAGATAATGTAAATCATAATGATATTATAGAGTTAGACCATAAAAGTTTGGAAAGATTTTTTCAAACTTTTAAATCTCTGAAACAGTTATATGTAACCAATGAAAACTATCATCAAAATAGCCCTAGTTTTTCTAGAGATAGTAAAGATACGAGTTCCATAGGTACAAATAGAACAGCTCTATTTAAAACAAAAAAATTTAATGAAAATGGAGAGTATATTAGCTCTCCATATATTAGTTCATTAACAGGTAAGACTATTATTACTTTTATTAAAAAAGTGGGTAATAGTTATTTAGTTATGGATTTTGGGCTTATTGATTTATTAGAAGAGTTAGGATATGTAACTCATGCACTATTTTTTACTCGTTCAAATAAATTAATATATGGATTAATTGGATATGGATTGACACTGTTATCTATTATTTTAATATTATATTCATTTATATCATTTCTATTTTCTGATTCATCATTAATTGAGACAACTTTTAAGTCTATTATTTCATTAACATTAGGTTTAGCTGTATTTGATTTAGGGAAAAATTTATTAGAACATGAGGTAGTTTATAAAGATAATAATCCTCATGAAAAGAGTGATAGTAAAATGTTTATTAAGTTTTTAATATCTATTATTACAGCATTATCTATAGAAGCATTGATGTTGGTTTTAAAGATAAGTTTAACTAAAAACTATGATGATATATTAAATGCAGTTTATCTTATTAGTGGAGTCTCATTAATGATTGCTACATTAGCACTATTTTATAAATTTACTACTAATAATCATTAGCAGTAAAAATTATTTAGTATGTTCTTATTAATATTTTAACAAGAATTTTTTTATCTTTATCTATTAGAGATATAGTATCTTCATCATTAAGTTTGGCTGTTTTTATTTTTAACTCTTTGCCATCAAAAGATACTTCATCATTTGGTTCAGATTTTCTTTTTCTAGTAAATTTTATGGTTTTAATTTTTTGTAAAATTTTGCCTGTAAATTTAACTTCATCATTAATATTTTGATATTCAGATATATCTATAGGAATAGTTTTATCATCTATCAATCCACCTTTTGTATAATCTTTTTTAAGCTTTTTATCAAGATTAATTATAAGAGTATTATTTATATTTATTGTACTTTTATTATTTTCTAGGGTTTTATTATTGTCTTTTATTAGCTTTGTTGTGGAAGTACATCCAATTAATTCAAATAGTATTAAACTACAAAATATATATTGTTTCATTTTCTTATCCTACTAATTCTATATGATTATGAATTCTTTCTAACATATTGTGGTCTATTTTAAGTTGAACAGATTTTAAATCTCCCAAAATCTCCACAGCCTCTTTTAAATCTACTTTATCCCTAGAGAAAAAACCAAAATTAAATATCTCTTTATTTAGACCATTTGATTTTGAAACTCTAGAAAATGGAAATTTACCATAAACTATTCTATTATTATCAAAAGTTATTGAGGTAATATTTTTGCTATTAGAACTCTCTTTTAATATAATAGATTGATTTTTACCAATTAGAAGTTTTCCTCTATTTTGGTGTATATCTTCTACAGAATAGTCTTCATAGATTATAGTCTCAGTCTCCCAAACTTTTGCCAAAGATGGACTACTAGGATAACTATATAGATACCAAAGTCCTTTTATACTATCAAGTAGTTTAGGATTTTTATGGAAAATATCTTCTCTATTTTTTAGTATATTATATATCTGTTTTTTAGTATTTATAGATTTATCTTCAAATATTTCCATAGGAATATTATATGCACCACAGATAGCATATAAGTGATATTTTTTTGTTTTACTTTGATAATAGCTCTGAAGATTAGATACCATAGTACGAGGCATTTCTAATTTTTCAGATACCTCTTTATTTTGTAAATTTAAAACTTCAAATACATATTTGAGTTTTTCTTCTTTATAATAAAGATACTCCATACAAAATCCTTTTATATTAAAAATAGATTGTTTGTATTATATAATATTTTTTTAAGTTGATGATTAATTTTTTTTATTAAAAAGATAATATAAGTTGTAGAATATTTAAATTAGTTCTATTTTTTTAGTAAATTTGAATTTACTAAAAAGGTTTAAAAGTTTACTAGGAAATCATAAAATTAATATATATAAATATTATACAATATTTATTAACTAAAATATAAAGGAAAAAGATATGAAAAAAGTAACAACAAAATCAATTATTTGCATTTTGTCTATTATGTCATTAGTTGGATGTAGTTCAGATAGTAATAATGATAATACAGATACTAATAATACATCATTAGATACTAATACAAGTAGTAGTTTTACAACTACAACAACAAATAATACTAGTAGCTCTTCTAATGCTAGTTCAAGTAGTAATACAACAAGTAGTTCCTCTAATACGAGCTTAAATAGTAATATTACAACTTCTAATAATACAACTAATAGTTCTACTAATTCTAATTCAGATGATAATATAGTATCCAATAATTCTGATACAAATTCAAGTAGCAATGATACTAATAATTCTATTAGCACTTCAACAAATGAAAATCATTCAACTAGTAGTAATACACAAACAACTCCTATAGATAATACTCCTCCTGTTATTACAATTAGTGGAGATAATCCATTAAAAATAGCAGTAGGAGATAATTTTTCTGACTTAGGTGCTACAGCAATAGATGATATAGATGGAGAGGTAGTAGTAACTTCTATTGGTACAGTAGATACATCAACTATTGGAGATTATAATATAACCTACACAGCTATAGATAATGCTGGTAATGAAGCTAATGCTATTAGAGTTGTGCAAGTAATAGATAATATTCCTCCTGTTATTACAATTAGTGGAGATAATCCATTAGAGGTTACACAAGGAGATACATTTTCAGACCCTGGTGCTACAGCTACAGATAATATAGATGGAGAAGTAGCAGTAACTCCAATAGGTAGTGTAGATATGTCTGTAGTAGGAGATTATAATATAACTTATACAGCAACAGATAGTGCAGGAAATGAAGCTAATACTACAAGAGTTGTAACTGTTTTAGCAAATGAGGTTATATGGAATGTATCAAATGTAACAGAGTTTAGACAAGCACTAGAAGATGCTTCAGCCAATGGAGAAAATGACAAAATTGTATTAAGTGCAGGGGTATATAATGTAGATAGTGATGGATTAGGTACATTTAGTTTTGATGATAATGAAGAGTTCAATCTAACTATTACTTCAGCAGAAGGGTTAAATAGAGATGATGTTATATTAGATGGAAATAATACTTGTCAGGTATTTAATTTTGATAATACTCAAAACTCTACTTTAATTTTAAAGGGTATTTCTATTGTTGATGGAAATAATTCATCATCATATGGTGGTGGAGTTTACACCAATCATAATATAAAAATAGATAATTGTAAAATATATAATAATATTGCTACTGCATATTATGATGGTATTGGTGGAGGTTTTTATTCACGAAATTCAGCCACTATAACTAATTCCAATATATATGATAATTATGCAAATAATTCTGGTGGAGGGTTTTACTCTTATAGTACAACAACCTTAATTAACTCAACTGTATCTAACAATAGTAGTTATAATAATGGTGCTTTTGGTTCTTATGGTACAACAGTTGTAAAAAATTCTATTATAAATAAAAATTATGCTAGACACAATCAAGGAGGTTTTGGTTCTAGTGGAGAAACAAGTGTAATTGATTCAAATATATCTAATAATAAAGCAGATGGTGCTGCAGGAGGTTTTGGTTCTAATAGAGCAACAACTGTTATGAATTCAATTATATCAGATAATAATAGTAGTAGCAGTGGTGGATTTTGGTCTAACGGAATGACAACTATAGAAGATTCAACTATTTCTAATAATATTGTTAGTGGAAGTAGTGGAGGTTTTAATTCTAATGGAACAACAACAATAATAAATTCGTTAATAATAAATAATAAAGGAAAAGATATAGGTGGAGGATTTACATCTGATGGATTTACATTAATAAAAAATTCAAAACTATATAATAATAGTACAGTTAATCGAGGAGGAGGATTTTATACGAGTGACACAATAGTTATAACAAATTCTATTTTAGTAAACAATAGTGCAAATTATGGAGGTAGCTTTTATTCAGCACCTTATGGAGGATATCCTTATCCGAATTATAACTCTTATTTAAGTAATAATATTTTTATTGAAAATAATGGTTCTATTTATGCACAAGGTGTCTTTGTAAACAATATTTTCAAAGACAATAGAGATATAGATATTAATCTAATAGGAAACTCAAAACTATATAATAACTATATAGACTACACCAAAATAGAAGATAATGGTTATAATGTAATAAAAAAACACAATCTCCAACCATCATCCGTAGGAGATGTCTATCTAAATGATGATAATGAAACATTAGCAAGTAACTCACCTGTTATAGATAAAGGACTCAATCCAAGTAGTGCTACTTATAGAGAGATAATAGGTAATGATAATATCTATAATCAAATGGTAGAACTACTTACAACCGATAAAATTGGAAATGCTAGAATCTACAATGAAACCATAGATATGGGTGCTGTAGAGTACGGCTCTAGTAGATAACTTTTCTTTAAAATAGACTCTCTAAAAATATTTTATAGGGTCTATTATATTTTTTTCTAATCTCAAACTATTTACAAAATATTTACAAAAAACACCAAAAAGTTTACAAAAGAATCCTAAAATTAACACAACCTCATATTATATAATATTTTTTGAAGTTGGTAGTTAATAGATATTGTCACATTTTCTCCTACAGTCATAATATAGATTATACCAAACTTCAAAACCAATAAAAGAGCAAAAATATGAAAGGCAAGGTTTTATTTTTTGATACAGATACAAATAGAGGCATAATAGAAGATAAAAATAAAAACCAATATAGCTTTCATATAGGGGAGTGGATAGGTGATGAGCCTATTATAATGGGAAAAGAGGTGAGCTTCGATATACCTAAAGAGGAGGCTTTGAATATTAGAGTTAAACAGAGTTTGTTTTACTCTTTGTTTAGAAAGATAAGAAAGGAAAGATTATGTTAAAAAATATAATAAAGTTAAGTTTTGGTTTGTCTATTATTTTTTCATTTGTAGCGTGTGGTGGAAGTAGTAGCTCTAATAGTTCTAATAATGAATCAAAAACTAATCAAATTGCTCAAAAACAATATGTACTTATTAATTATCATTATCCAAAAGATGTTTGTAATTCGTCATATTTAAAGGAAGTATTAGAAAGTTATGGTGCTATAGATATTGTTACATTATCAACAAATCAATCAGTTACTTGTGAAACTTATGGAAAATCAAATGATGGAATAGAGTGTGGTACTCAAGATTTAAATTATGAAAATGAACCAACTTGTGTTGTAGGAATGAATAGAGCATCCAATTATAACTCTTATTATAAATCAAAAATTATAAATAATGAATTATTTTTGGATGATATTCAAAATACTATTCTTTCAGTATTTTAAATAAAAAATTAATTTTAATAAAAAGGAAAAATTATGAAAACAATTACAAATATAGCTATTTTAGCTTTAATAATGACAACATCTATACAGGCTGATTCATGGTATGTTGGTTTAGAACAATCATTAATGAATAATATAGATAATACTATAGAAGTAAATGGTTATGATAATTATCATAATGATAAATCGTCAACTATTACTTCATTTAAAATAGGAAAAATATTAGGCGATGATAAAACAGGCAATCATTTTGAATTTGTCTATAATATGGGAGAGAAGTCTGCAAATAATATTGTAGGAAATGAAACGCTTCTAAGTTTTAATTTTAATTGGGATATTACTATTCCGTCTTTAATACAGCATGATGAATTTTTACCATATGTTAGACTAGGATTAAATTATACTATGTCTGATAAAAAATATAATGTTATGGGGACATCTGATAATAAAAATTATTCAGCTTATGGAGTAATTTTGGGTATAGGAAGTTATTATTCTTTAAATGACCAATTTAATATATTTGCAGGATTTGATTATCAATATAAGTGGTGGGATACTCTAACAAGTTATTATTATGGAGATATAGATTCAACTGATAAAATTAAAAAGCTCTATATTGGTGCTGAGTATTTATTTTAATTTTAAATAAAAAAAGGAGCAGATTATGTTTTCAAAAACAATAAAATTGAGTTCTGGTTTAATTATTATTTTTTTATTTATAAATTATGGTTGTAGTTCTATAAATTTACAAGAGTTTAAACCTAAATCAATGCAAAAAAATAAGTATAGTTCAGTTAAAAAAGATTTGAAATCTGAAAATAAAAAAATTGCAATTATTAAGATAGATAATGGTAAATCAGATTTAGCTAAAAACTTAAATTTAGGTAATATTATTAGTAATGAAATAAAAAATGAATTATCTTTAATTGGAATTCAATCAATAATAACTAATGATAAATCTAATATTAATTCTAATGATTTTAAATATATAATAGATGGAAAAATCAATAATGTTACTTATGGATATGAATATTTAGCACCTGCACCTTCTATTACTATAACAGGTAAAACAGTTATGTCTCCTGCCAAACATGAATATACATCATGTATCAATGGATTTTTGGATATAAAAAAAGTATCTTCTTTAGAAATAGTTAAATCTATACCTTTTGAGAAGTGTAAATCAAAAACTGAATGTGCAAAAAATCCTAAAAAAAGAAGTTATACTTCACTTATAATAGAAAATGCAAGGGATGCACTTAAATCTATAAAAACTAATATAAAAAATTTCTTTGGACATAGAGGTTATATTTCAGAACAAAGAACAAATGGAAAAACAACTATTGTCAAAACAACATTAGGAAGAAAATATGGTGCAAAAAGAGGTGAAAATGTTGAGTTTTTTACAATAAAAGGCGATACTAAAACATTAATTGGTAATGGAGTTATATCTAATCAAATTACAGATAATACTTCTTGGGTTATTGTAGATAGTCTAAATGAAGGAGCTGAATTAAAAGTAGGAGATTTTATAAAGATTAAATATGAAAAAGGTTTTTTTGATTAAAAAATAGTTTATAATAATAGATTAATAGTATATATAACAAAAGAAAATAATATGGAAGAAAAAGGATTAAGTATTATGAAAAAAATCATTTTAGGTTTATTAATTGGATTAGCTTTACTTTTAAGTGCTTGTGGTGGAGATAGTTCTTCTAATTCAAATGATAGTAGTAATGAAGATATAAACAATCCTCCAACAGTAAATGCAGGAGAAGATAAAAGTGTAATAGTAAATGAACCAATTACTATTATAGGCATAGCAAATGATAGTGATGGAGAGATTGTAGCTTATGAATGGAAAGAGGGAAATAGACTCTTGGCTACTACAGCTTCATTTGAATATCTGCCAACTACTACAGGAACTCATACTTTGACTTTAACTGTTACAGATAATGATGGTGTTACAACTAGTGATAGTTTGGTTGTTACGGTTAATACACAAAACCAAATATGTGATAATGGTTCTATACATTTTTATTCTATTCATTTATCTCATCCTTCTAGTGATATTTATAGTAATAATAATAAGGTTGATTTAGAAGAATCTTGTTTAAAAAATAAACATGTAGAAGTTATTAAAAATAATAATATTGGTACATTTAAAAATCAACCTGATAAATATGATATATATGATTCAACAGAAAATAGACCTCCAAATGGATATACACATTATGATTATTATAGTCAAACGCAATATAATGGATTAACTGAAGGCTATATGTATGCTTCAGATACATTTGAAGAACTTATTTTAAATATACAAGAAGATATAGAAAATGGAAATTGTAAACATGATCCAGGTAATTATTATTGGGGAAATTTAAATAGAGATGATAATATCTGGACATATTTTTGCCCAAAAGAAGGTTTGATTGATTTTTTAACAATAATGCAAAATCAAAACTTTTAGAGTATTAAAAAAATGTATTTATTTTTACAACTTTATTTTAGAGCAACTTTATAAAAATATATTTTGATTATCTAATTTTTTATTCTGTTTCTCTAATTTCTCTTTTATCTTCTATATTTAAAAAATTAGGTTTTATATTTATAGAAGATATAGATTTTATATACTCTTTGAAATTATATTTCATCAAAATATAAAGCGTACCTGATGCTCCTCTATAAGTATCAACTATTTTAGCTCCTCTTAAATCACCTATAGTTTTATGAGTTAATTTTTTTTTGACTTGTGTATTAATTTTACCATTATTTTCTTGTTCTTGGATTTTGAGATAGTCATTAATATGAGTAGAAATCTGTTTTTGAATTTCAGCTTGTGCATAAGCCATAGCTACATCTTTTTGCAGTGAACCCTTATTTGAAGAGGCTTTGCCTATGCCATATATATTATCTCCTTTATTATCTGTATATTTACTAAAAATTCTTCTAGCTGTCTCATCTTCTAAACTGGATGCTAGATTTTTATTGGTACATGATGTATATAGTATCAATCCAAAACCCAATAAAATAATATTGATAATTTGTTTCATAACTGCTCCATTTTTTAACAAAATATATCAAAATATCATTTATTTTTTCTTTAACAATAATATAAATAAATAAAAATAATATAGATTATGATTTTTTTTGATTTTTAATATTAAAAATAGGTTTTTTTTATTAAAATAAAAAGATGATAAGGAGTTATTATTTATTTTTTTTATTATTGTTAAAAGGATGTGCATCCTATTCTCAACAATTTCCCAAATGGTATGAACATATATCTTATAATAAAAATCAGATTATAGGTTATGGTAGTGCAAAAACACCCAAACAGGCTACACAGTTAGCTATAAATGATATATCCCAAAAATTAGGGTGTTTTATAGATAGCACAATAGATATAGATAGAAATATTCAATCTAATAATAAACTTAGTGAAAATATAAAAAGTAATATCCATATAACTACAAAAACAGAATTAAATGGATTAAAAGTATTAAAATCAGAAATAATCAATAATATGTGGTTTGTCGCCATTAAATATGACAATAGACCTTTGTATCTAAAGATTATAGACTCCACTCATCCTAAAAACAAAAAATTTAATAATCCTTATCTCGTAAATACTAAACTTTTTAGATTACTAAAAGAGCATTTTGGTTTTTATCCACAAGCTCATATTTATACCAAAAATGGACAATATTATATCTCTATAGACAATCAAACTTTTTTAATAACACAACAAGATTTTATAGAACTATTTATCAAAAACTTTTATCCCAATATAGATATAAAACTAAAAGAGAGAGTAAAAAATAATGAAAAATTTTTTATTACTATCAACTTTAAAGAGGCAGGATTTGCTTCACTTTTTGTAGTTTCACATACAGGAAGTGTAGTTACACTATTTAAAAATATAAAATCAACAGATACAGCATTAACTTACCCAAACAAGGAGAAATATAATGGATTGATAGCAAAAATAGAAGATAACAGTATGCAGAGCAAAGATTTATATATAGCATTGCTTTGTAAACAAAAAGAGGATTTTGGACTGTTTAATCAAGTCTCTTCCAAATTGGAAAAAGAGTCTTTTCGATTTGGTCAGTTGATTGATTTAATGGATAGATGTGCTTTTTCTACTAGGATTATGACGATTTATCGGTAGATATTGGGGGAGAAGCTTTTTTAATCGTATTGTTAAATATAAAAAGGGAAAAAATGAAAAATCTTTTATTAATTATTAAATTAGGAATATTTTTTAGTATAGTGATTGGATTTACAGGTTGCATAAACCAATCCAATATACATGTTAGACCAGCTCAATCTAAAAATATGATTTTAACAAATGAGCAAAAAATGGCTCACCATAAATTAGCTCAAGAAATTTTAAAATATCCTAAAAGTCAAAAAGGTGTTAAGTTTCAAAAATTAAAAGATGGATTTTCAATTAATGATGATGTTTATTTAGATTCAGAAGGAGAAATTGTAAATTA
>Ga0256828_1000418_pt1 | contig 28625 bp, 27 predicted proteins | sample CV88metaG_FD_185993 | JGI IMG/M metagenome (GOLD analysis project Ga0256828, IMG submission 185993) | Hydrothermal vent microbial communities from East Pacific Rise, Pacific Ocean - CV88 | ecosystem: Environmental > Aquatic > Marine > Hydrothermal vents | place: Pacific Ocean: East Pacific Rise...
AACATGAGACTACCTTGATATTTTTGCAGCGAAATGCAAGAAGTACAAAAGAGAAATAGCCTGCAACTGCTATAAAAGCATAGAGCAGATAGATATCAAGCCACGAAAAAAGAGCGGTTGTATCACGTAAGAGATAGTTCCCCACAGCAAAAAAGAGTATCATAGCCCCAACAAGCCAAATTAAAAGCATAAACCACTTTCGCCAAACCTTGACAAGGTCTCCATATCCGACATTTTCAAGATACTCATCTGCTTTTGAAGACTCTTTTGAACATACTTTGAGTACAAACATATAGCCTGCATGAGGCTGATTGAAGATATACTTCAGACTTCTAAAGAGAGCCAGCAGTAAAGAGAGATTTACAAAGATACCAAACCAAAATTTCCATATAGCAATCAATGCCGCAGATGTTGCGCTGTCAATAGGTGTGAAACCTTTGCTTATATAGAGAAGTGCTGCTGTGACTGTTGCCAGTACTGCTGCGATAAAAAGCGTACAAAAAACAAGACGCAACAGCCAAAAAATCCAAACAAGTGCATAAAATCTAGCCATCTCTTTTTCTAAAACTTCCAAGCATTGTATGATAGTGTTGTAAATTAATAAAACTCTTCTCGAAACGATAACGAATAACAAATTCTACAACACGCTCTCTAATCTCTTCATCAACTGCTTCCACTCTTCCAAAATAGGCTAACGATATATTTTTACTCTTTACAACAGCTGATTTATCATAGGATATAGCAAGTATCTGCAGATATTTTCCCTCTTTTATCTCTCCGAGCGTCTCATCTTGCAGCGATACACCAGAGAGATTAATCGCTTTAAACTCAAAAAGCTTTTCAAAATTCTCTACTTTTGCAACAATATCCAACTCTTCAAAGAGCCTCTCTAACCTTTTCATATTCTCTTTACGTGCAAGTTCATAGGAAGATATTTTATTTGTTAAATTTTTTAGCTTGTCAAGTGCCGAACTCATCTTATTTCCTACTTAATTATTAACAGTAGTATATCAAATTTAAGATATAATAACACAATTTTTTTAGATAAAGAGAAATATGGATTACTTAAAAATTAGAGGCAAATCAATCCTCAAGGGAACAATTAAAATATCTGGTGCAAAAAATGCATCACTACCACTTATTGCTATGACAATATTGGCAAAGAGCAGTGTCGTTATTAATAACCTGCCAAATGTTGCAGATATAAAAACACTTCTAAAATTACTCTCAAATCTTGGATCATCCTATGAATTTGAAGATGAAAAGGCTATAGTTGATACATCCCATATGCGTGAGACAAAAGCAACCTATGATATTGTCAAGACTATGCGTGCTTCCATTCTTGTTTTGGGACCTATTCTTACACGCTTTGGACATTGCGAGGTCTCACTTCCGGGGGGATGTGCCATTGGACAGCGTCCTATAGACCTTCATCTCAAAGCATTAGAACAGATGGGTGCAGAGATAAATATAAAGGCTGGTTATATTGAAGCCCGCGCACCAGAAGGCTTACAGGGGTGTGAGATTATCTTTGATAAGATTACCGTTACAGGAACGGCAAATATCTTAATGGCAGCGGCCCTTGCCAAAGGGGAGACTACCATTATTAATGCAGCCCGTGAGCCAGAAGTTGTACAACTCTGTGAAATACTCAATGCAAGCGGCGTTACAATAGAGGGTATTGGTACGGCTATTTTAAAAATTCACGGAACAGATGGAAAACTTCTCGATATTGAGCCTTTTTCAATCATTCCAGACAGAATTGAGGCCGGTACCTATCTCTGTGCAGGTGCTATCTCACAATCTACACTCACACTCACAAATGTTGAAGCTGATCATCTAGGCTCGGTTATTGCCAAACTTGAAGAGATGGGCTTTACTTTTGATATTGACAACACAAACATTACCATTCATCCTGCTAAGCGTATTAAACCCGTAAGAATTGTTACACAAGAGTATCCTGCTTTTCCTACCGATATGCAGGCACAGTTTATGGCACTTGCAACACAGGCAGAAGGAGTCTCAATTATAGAAGAGAGACTCTTTGAAAATAGATTTATGCACGTAAGTGAGCTCCAACGTATGGGAGCAGACATCTCTCTTAATGGCCATACTGCGACAGTCAATGGAAAGACAGAACTAAGTGGTGCAGATGTAATGGCAACCGATTTAAGAGCGTCAAGTGCGCTTGTTCTGGCTGCTTTGGTTGCTGAGGGTGAAACAAATGTACATCGTATCTACCATCTTGACCGTGGTTATGATGCACTTGAGAAAAAACTCAAAAATGTTGGAGTAAGCGTTGAGAGGTTAAAAGAGGGACTCTAATCCCCCTCAAAGATTATCATCTCATAGATACTCTTCTTTGTAACGAGCGCTTTATCCGGTGAAACAGAACGGGAGTTTTTAGCCACCTCTACCTCGTGGCGCAGCTCCGCAATCTCTCTCTCCATCTTATCTACATTCTCTTTAAGGCGTAAAATAATATCTACTCCTGCCAGATTTACACCAAGCTCACGTGTCAAACGCAAAATAAGCTTGATTCTGTCTATATCACGCTGAGAGTAGAGACGGATTCTACCGTTTGAGCGAGAAGGTGTTATAAGGTTTTCTCTCTCATACTGACGCAATGTCTGCGGATGAATATCTAATATCTTTGAGACAATACTGATTAAATATACCGGTTCATCATAATGGTGCATCTTCTCTCTCCTTTTTTATATTTTCTTTGGTAGTTTCTCTTTCATCAACTCTACCAGTTCTTTATCCAAATCCTCTACTTTTGGATTGATAATATTTGCTTTTAAGTACAGATCCCCTCTCTGTTTTGTTTTTCTATTCATCACACCCATCTCTTTAACACGGAAACGCTGTCCGTTTTTCGTATTTTGAGGAATTTTGAGTTTTATCTCTTTCTCAAGCGTCTGAATTGCGATTTTATCTCCAAAGAGTGCTGCATAGAGTGGTACATCGATAGTTTTTACCAAATCATCACCCTCACGCTCATAATCAGGAGACGGTGCAACCGTTATTTTTAAGAACAGATCCCCTGCTCTGCCGTTTTGTGCGTGACCTTTTCCTCTCACGCGTAACTTCTCGCCTGTTTTTACACCTGCAGGTATCTTAATGTCAAAACGCTCTCCATTAACTGAGACAGAGTGTGTCCCGCCAAGAATTGCCACATTAAACGGAATAGTTACCTTCGCCTCAATATCAAGATTTGGTTCTTGATGGAAACCTCCGGCACTGCCAAAACCGCCAAAGCCGCCATCAAATCCACCTGAAGAGTAGCTTTGGCGACCTCCGCTGCTAAATCCGCCAAAACCGCCCCCGCCTGAGAACATTTGACGCAAAATCTCATCCAAATCAACATTTCCGCCTTGAGCTCGTGAGAAGTCATGAAAGTTTTGACCACCAAACATTGAGTCTCCAAACTGGTCATACTGTGCTTTTTTCTCTTTGTCACTTAAAATCTCATAAGCAGCATTTATCTCTTTGAACTTCTCTTCACAATCTGCCTCTTTACAGATATCGGGATGATATTTTCTTGCTAATTTTCTATACGCTTTTTTAATCTCTGATTCACTTGCGTTTTCTGATACTTGTAATGTTTCATATAATGATTTTGCCATATTTTTATCCTTACCAATAGTTGTTAAATTTTTTAATTAGTGAAATTATATCATAAGAGTTGAGTCTATGTCAATCAACTTAAATAACTTCTCTAGAGATGTAGCCTAGATAGAATGCAAAAATATTTTTTAAGAAGAAAAAGTATGAAGATGGTGGAGTCAAGGGGGCTCGAACCCCTGACCTATACGCTGCCAGCGTATCGCTCTCCCAGCTGAGCTATGACCCCAAGAAGATTAAAATTATATAAAAAAGTTTATAAGAAGAGCCTAAACTCTTCTTATGATATTTTAGTGTAAGAAGTGACGCACTTCTGAGAAATAGAGGCTCATACCGTGCTCATCAGCAGCAGCAATAACTTCATCATCACGAATACTTCCGCCAGGCTCAATAACATTTTTTACACCGGCTTCAGCCGCTGCATCTATAGAGTCTCTAAATGGGAAGAAAGCTTCACTTGCAAGTGCTGCACCTGTAACATCAAGACCCATCTCTTTAGCTTTTTTAAGCGCACATTGAGCAGCATCAACGCGAGATGTCATACCCATACCAACAGCTACCATAGCTGCATCTTTTACATAGACAACACAGTTAGATTTTGTAAGACTTGCAACTTTATATGCAATCTCCAAATCTTTCATCTCTGCTTGAGTTGCTACATTTTTAGAGACAAGTTTTGCATTTTTCACTTCATCATCATTGACTTTATCAGCATCTTGGAAAACAAATCCGCCATCAATGTGTTTGAAATCTTTTTTATCATTTGCAAGTACAAGTTTGTCACTTCCCATCTCAAAAAGCTTAATACGCTTCTTCGCAGCAAATACTTCTTGTGCTTCAGGAGTAATACGCCCTGCAATAACAACTTCTAAGAAAATCTCATTCATCTTCTCAGCAAGCTCACGTGTCACAACACCATTAACAGCTACAACACCGCCAAATGCAGAAACAGGGTCACATTTAAGTGCTTCTGTATAAGCATCTATCAAATTCTCACGAATAGCAAATCCACAAGGGTTTCCGTGTTTTGTGATACATACAGCATTGTCATCACCAAATGCAGAAGCGATTTTTATAGCACCGTTTAGGTCATTTAAGTTGTTAAAACTTGCTTCACCTTTGAGTGTTTTAAAGTTATTGCTAAAGTGCTTGTCAAACTCATAAAGTGCACCTTTTTGGTGTGGGTTCTCACCATAGCGAGTATCCATTACCTTCTCACCTACGATGAATTGTTTCTCACCAAAACCTTCATTAAAACGCTCATTCATATAATTTGCAATCATAGAGTCATACGCAGCAGTATGCTCGTATGCTTTTATCATATAGCCACGACGAAACTCTTTTGTATTTTTCTCATTCTCGATAGCATCGATTACTTCTGCATAATCTTCAACATTTGTAACAATGATTACAGAGTCAAAGTTCTTCGCAGCTGAGCGAACCATAGCCGGTCCGCCAATGTCAATGTTTTCAATAATCTCATCAAAATCATCAGTCTTCTCAATAGTCGCTTTAAACGGATAGAGATTTACACATACCAAATCAATAGCTTCAACACCAAGCTCTTTTGCCTGGTCTAAGTGGCTCTGTTTGTCACGACGATGCAAAATCCCACCATGAACATAAGGATTAAGCGTCTTAACACGCCCCTCAAAACACTCAGGAAACTTTGTTACCTCATCTATCTCAATCGCCTCTACACCGCTCTCACGCAAAAGCTTGTATGTACCACCTGTTGAGATAATCTCATAACCGTTCTTTACAAGTGATTTACAAAAATCTACAACACCTGTTTTGTCACTTACGCTGACTAATGCTCTTTTTTTCATCTTGAACCTTGATTTAAAATATTGTTGCAATTTTATCTAAATTGAGTTTAGAAGATGTTAAACTAAGAAAAACTCTTCAGGAGAGAAGATGGAAAATATAGCTATTTTATGCTCTGGAGGCGATGTCTCAGGGATGAATCCCGCCTTAAAACATTTTGTAGAGTACAGTATCAAAAGAGGTCTGCAGCCCTACTTTGTCTATGATGGCTATGAGGGCTTGATTGATAACAATATAAGAGCCGTATCCTATAGGGATGTCTCTGGTATCATCAATCGTGGCGGTACAATCATAGGAAGTGCAAGAAGCAGCCGTTTTTTACAAAAAGAGTATAGAGAAAAAGCAAAAACAAATCTTAAAAACCTCAACATCTCAAAGCTTGTTGTTCTTGGAGGAGATGGCTCTTTTCGCGGTATGGAAATCTTTTTTAAAGAGCACGGCATCGCTTTTTGCGGTATTCCCTCTACTATTGATAATGATATCAACGGAACAAACTACTGCTTGGGTGTAGATACTGCTCTGAATATCATCAAAAAATCCATCGACTCCATTCGCGATACTGCATCTTCTTTTCGCCGTGCTTTTGTTATAGAGACAATGGGCAGAGAGTGCGGTTACCTCGCTTTGACATCCTATCTCACTTCCGGTGCAGAGCTCTGTCTTATTCCGGAGATAGATTATAATTTAGAAAAATATGAAAAAAGCTTTAAAGAGCAGATAAAAAATGGACGCCGCTACTTTATAGCCATAGTAGCTGAGGGTATTCAAGAGAGTTCCCAAAATATAGCCAAGTGGTTTGAAGAGAAGATAGGTATAGAGTCTCGCGTAACGGTACTGGGACATATTCAAAGAGGTGGCAATCCAAGTGTATATGACAGACTGATGGCCTATGAATTTGTCTCGTATGCCATTGATGCACTTCTTGAGGGGAAAAAAGATTCTGTTATCTGTTTTAATGAGAGTGGCTTTCACTACAGATCTATTGATGAAGTTACCCAGCAGTATCATCTCAGTGAAAGACTTCTCTCCTGTCTGAAGGAGAACCAATATGTATAAACTCAACTATTTTGTTCCAGCTCACGCAAAAGAAAATACAAAGAATGCACTCTTTGCCATCGGTGTCGGCAGCAGTAAAAAGTATGAAAAAGCTGCATTTGAGACTTTAGGAAGAGGACAGTTTCAAGCAAAAGTCAATGCAGAACCTCATATAGGTACAAAAGAGGAGCTTACAATAGTAGAGGAGTATAAAGTTGAAATGCTCTGTACTGATGAGCTTATTACAAAAGCTGTTGCACTTTTAAAAGAGACGCACCCCTATGAAGAGGTTGCGTATGAGGTTATAAAACTAGAAGATTTCTAAAAATCACCTTTTGCAGCACGGGCAGGAATCTCACGCATAGCTTTATCTACTTTTGTTGCCAATGCCAACATCTCATCCGGAAGCGGATATCCACCGTGAATTGCCAAAGTAAGATCCATAGTAATAAGATATCTATCTCCATTACCATACTCTACAAGCATAATTCTACAAGGCATAAAACCACCAAAATATCTTGAATGGTTCAGGAATTTTTTTGCTATATAAAGACTACAGAGTGATACATTCTCAACAAACTTCACTTCATCAGGTTTTGCATCAGGAATAGTAAACATTTTTGTATCACCTACAATTCTCATATTATACTCTTCTGCCAACGCTTTAATCGATTCAACAACATCAGCATTACTGACATCTTCATCGACTTTATATTCATTCATCATAGCTTTTGCAGGATCACCATCTTCTACGACTTTAGTAAACATTTTATCAAACGCATCCATTGCACCATCATCTAGTTTATGCTGACCACTTACTGCCATCCAACCCATATGCATTGTTGAACAACCACTCATAAAAAATGTAATACCTGCTGCCATTATTACAGCTAAGAAACTCTTTTTCATTATTTTTCCTTATATTAAGTTCTGTGAGATTATACACTTATTAATATAAAATTAAATTGAGTTTTTAAATTAGTTTTTCTTATAATATATATAAAGAGGAAGGAGGAGAAAGACCCCTATTTTAGAGGTCTTGTTCAATTACACGTTTAAATGTATTGTAGTAGTTGTCTTGCAGCTCACTCATACTCATTGAGATATTGTTTATAGTAATTTTATCACCACCTACAACACCTATTTTTTCACATGCCAAACCACCAAGCATTGCTTCAAATGCTTCTGCATTTTCAGGTTTCACTTCAACGATAGCACGACTTTGTGACTCAGCGAAGATATCTCTCTCCTCTGTAACACTCATACTTACTGCACATCCAAGTCCGCTTGTCGCTGCCATTTTTGCAAGTGCAATAGCCACACCACCACTTGAAGCATCTTTGGCACACTCTAAAAGATGTTTTTTATTTGCTTCAATAACAAGATCCCAAAGAGCAAGCTCTTTTGCATAGTCAATCTCTGGCATACGTCCTGCAACTACACCACAAATCTCTTTCATATATAAAGAGCCGCCAAATTCACTTCTGCTCTCCCCTACTAAGTAAAGATGATTTCCCTCTTGTTGAAAATTAGAAACAAGAACATTATTTTCATCATCATTAACACCAACAGTTGCAATAGAAGGTGTTGGGAAAACAGAGACACCGTTTGTCTCATTGTAAAGCGATACATTTCCGCCAATTACCGGAGTAGTAAGCTCTGCACACGCCTCTTTTATACCAAGACATCCCTCTGCAAACTGCCACATAACTTCAGGGTTTTCAGGATTACCATAGTTAAGACAATCTGTAATAGCCAAAGGACGAGCTCCACTCATAGCAACATTACGTCCAGATTCAACTACAGCTGCCGCACCACCCATTTTTGGGTCAATATAACAGTAGCGAACATTACAGTCAGCACTCATAGCAAGTGCTTTTCCATTCTCTTTTACACGAATAACAGAGGCATCAAGCTCTCCACCTTTTTTTACTGTGTTTGTCTGTACCATAGAATCATACTGTGTATATACCCAAGATTTATCAACCACTTCCATTGATTTTGTCAAAATTTCAAATGCTTTTTGATTCTCAACCTTAGGAAAATCATTGATAGTTATATCTTTAATCAAATCAAGATATTTTGGACGTTTTGTAGGACGATTAAGCTCAGGTGCCTCTTCTGAAACCGGATCAACAGGAACCTCGGCAACTTTTTCACCGTGCCAGAAAAGTTCCATATTTCCGGTATCTGTAACCTCTCCGATAACTGCAGCATCAAGATCCCATTTTTCAAAAATCTTAATAATCTCTGCTTCGCTGCCTTTTTTTGCACAAAGGAGCATACGCTCTTGAGACTCTGAGAGCATAAAATCATATGGAGTCATATTCTCTTCACGTGCAGGAACTTTATCAAGGTGCATAATCATTCCAGAACCTGAACGTCCCGCCATCTCAAACGATGAAGATGTAAGTCCGGCTGCACCCATATCTTGAATACCAATAACATAGTCAGTTTTAAAGAGTTCCAAACAAGCCTCTAAAAGGAGCTTTTCAGTAAAAGGATCACCAACCTGAACAGTAGGACGAAGTGATTTCGACTCCTCAGTAAAAGAGTCAGAACTCATTACAGCCCCACCAAGACCATCACGACCAGTCTTTGCACCAACATATAAAACAGGATTTCCTACCCCTTCAGCTTTACCATAAAATATCTCATCACTCTTTGCAAGACCAAGTGTAAAAGCATTAACCAGAATATTTCCGTTGTAACACTCATCAAAACTTGTCTCACCACCGATAGTAGGCACACCCATACAGTTACCATATCCGCCGATACCCTCTGTAACACCACGAACAAGGTAGCGTTGGTGTTTCGAGATATCATCTTTATTGAGTACATTTCCAAAACGAAGCGCATTGAGGTTTGCTACAGGACGCGCACCCATTGTAAATACATCACGCATAATACCACCGACACCAGTAGCAGCTCCCTGATATGGTTCAATAAAAGATGGGTGGTTATGACTCTCCATCTTAAATACAGCAGCCATTCCATCACCAATGTCAATAACACCGGCATTCTCACCCGGTCCTTGAATAACCCACGGTGCAGATGTAGGAAAACCTTTTAAGTGAACCTTAGAAGATTTGTATGAGCAGTGCTCACTCCACATGGCAGAGAAGATTCCAAGCTCTACAAGATTTGGCTCACGTCCTAAAATCTCTTTAATATGTTTATAATCTTCTTGAGATAACTTATGATTTGCTAATTGTGTCTCTATATCTGGTAATTGTTGGCTCACGGATATTTCCTGAAATTTTGGTTTTTAAAAATGAATTATATCTAAATGTGGGTAAAAATTATTTTAATGGAATGCAAAATCTTTCTTCGTACGAATATTTTGCTTCAGCGAGTAGATATTTTTATACTCAATCTTTTCTATTGCATACTCCTTGATTCCATTTGGGAGTTTTATCTTAAAATCATCCCCCTCCTCTTTTCCAAGCATCGCTTTTGCCAAAGGAGAATGCACAGAGATAAGACCGTTTTCAGGCTCACTCTCCAAAACACCACAGATTGTAAAGAGCTGCTCTTCATCACTCTCTAAATCAAGCAGCGTCACGCTGCTCCCAAAAGAGACTCTGCTGTGATTATGCAAAGAGGGGTCAATGACCTGTGCCTTTTGTATCATCTTATTAAGATAAAAAAGTCTTTTGTCTATAAAACGCAACTTCTCCTTTGCAGCCTGATAGTCTGCATTTTCACTTCTGTCTCCCAAAGCAGCTGCAACAAGTTTCTCTTGGGCTGTTTTTGGTTTTTCTACCTCTAAAAGATACTTAAACTCTTCAACAAGAGCATCATACCCTTCAAGTGTCATCGGTTCTTGCAAAAGAGTCCTTTTTAATTGTTAAAACCTAAAATATAATATGTCTCTTTATTTTCAAGTTTTTTAATATCAACTTTATACTTATCACTAAAGTGTTCTATCTTCTCATGTGCTTCCTGGGAAAGCTCCGGTGTCTGGGCATCAACCTTTATTTTAAGATGGTTCGTTGTATTTGAGAGTGCGACATAGGCATTATTGACCTTAAGATGTTCATTCAAATCCAATATATGTTTTTCTATCTTCTCGTAACCTGGAGTACTCTGTTGTATCTCCTCTAACTGTTTTACCAAAGTCTCATTTGGCACATACCCCAACTGTGTCAATACTGCTTCTGTCTCCATCTTTTTTGTCCTTTTTTACTTTTAATTGTTAGTTGAAAAAATAATATCAGTTTTTTGTAAATATTCAGTATGAATTTATCTATTGATACTATAATTATGGAGATATTATGATGTTTATACACAGCTAAAATATCTTACTTAACAAAGAGAGTTACTATGACAGAAGATATACTAAAAAAAATAAAACAACTTCCACCACTACCTGAATCTGCAATGCAGATAGAAGCAGTCTATCAAGATCCTGATTCAACTTTTAATGATATGGTAAAGATTTTAGAAAAAGACCCACTTCTAACTGCCGATATCTTAAAAGCGGCAAACTCACCACTTTACGGCTTCTCACGTGAGATAAATGCTATCAGCCAGGCAGTCGGTCTTTTTGGTATGGGTACTGTTCGCGGTTTTGCACTTGCCAGTATTGTAAAAAAGAGCTTCAAACTTGACCTCTCTCCTTACGGTATTACAAATGAGATGTTCTCAGAGCTCTCAAAAAAACAACACGCTCTGATGACTGCATGGTGTTTAAGAAAAGAGAACAGACTCCTTGGAGTACTCTCTCCGGCTGCATTCCTTGTGGAGATAGGGAAAGTACTCATTGCACAGCAGGTAATTGCTGATGGTAAAGAGGAGGAGTTCCGTGACGCTTTGACAGAACTACAGGATGTTGAAGCAGCAGAGAGAGAGGTTGTCGGAGTAGATACTCCTGAAGTAAGTGCCACTATCTTTGCACAATGGAAATTTGAGGAGGGGCTTGTTGATGTTATTAGAAACTGTCAAAACCCTGAAAAAGCGGAAGAAGAGGACAAACGTGCTGCACAGATTTTAAATGTTGTACGTGTTGCGGTACCTATCAATGGTGTTGTAACTGAGCAGAGTATTGCTCAGGCAAAAGAGCTCATTGAAAAATATGCTCTTGACATGCCTAGCTTTGAAAATGCAATAGAGGCCTTTTAGAGTCTTGCACGAATTAAAAACACTCCTTATAAAGCTCACGCACGGCGTGAGCCCACAAGATATTTCGCAAGAGGAGCTTCTTCTTATTCAAGAGTGGCTTGCAAAAAAATATCTTACCTTCAAAAACAATATCTATAAATTTCACTCAAAGTACCGTGCAGGCGTTTTGGGACTTGTACAAAAAGGAACTGCCTATCTTCACGTTATAGGAGAGAATGTCAAAGATCTCTATATAGAAGAGATTGGCACTGCAACAGAGGGTGACCTTATTATTGCAAAAAGAGTTCTTGGAAAACGTGGAGGGGCCAAAGCTACTATTGCCGAAGTCGTCGGCAGAGAAGAGAGCTACGGTGTTGCTTACATCATAGAGAAGTATGGAAACAAATCTCTTGTTGATATAAAAACAGACCACCCTGTCGGTGCCGAGCTCACAGCCGATGAGCTTCAAAGTTATCAACTTGGAGATGTCTTTAAAATAAATCATCAAGAGCATAAGGTAGTAGAGAGGCTCGGACATATAGATGACCCTAAAGTTGATGAGAAGATTGTACTTGCACAATATAACAAACACGATGAGTTTGATGAAGAGGTTCTCAAAATTGCCCGTTCATTCCCTCCGGTAGATGCAAAAAAATACCCAAAACGAAAAGATTTGAGAGCATTACCTTTTTGTACCATTGACCCTGTAACTGCAAAAGACTTTGATGATGCAATATATTGGGATGAGAAAAACTCTACGCTCTATGTAGCCATTGCAGATGTAAGTGAGTATGTAAAACCCTTTGGAGCGCTTGATAATGAGGCAATCTATAGAGGATTTTCTATCTATCTGCCGCACCGTTCCATTCCTATGCTTCCTCGTGAGCTGAGTGAGACACTCTGCTCTTTGCAACCCCATATTGAGAGACTTGCCTATGTCTTTGAGATGAAACTAGACAGAGAGAGGCTTGAAGTGATCCATTCAGAGGTCTATGAAGCCATTATCCACTCAGACAGACGTTTCAATTATGAGGAGATAGATGCTTTTTTTGAAGGAAAACTCACTGCAAAAACGCAAGAAGAAAGCCTTATCTTTGCGTCGCTAAGCAAACTCAGAGTTATTACCGAGAAACTCAAAGAGAAGCGGCTTCAGGTCGGTTTTGATTTTCACTCGACAGAGATATCTATGGAGCTTGATGAAGATACAAATCTTGTTGCTACAACAGAGTCTGAGGAGACTCCCTCTCACGCACTTATAGAAGACTGTATGCTTTTGGCAAATAAAGAGGCGGCAAAAAGGTATGACAGAGGTATCTTTAGAATTCACGAGCCTCCAAGTCAGAGCAAACTCCAAGCTCTCTATCAGGAGCTCTCAGCCATTGGGATGAAGATTGAAATAAAAGGCAGCATCAAAGAGACAATAGAGGCCATTCAACTCCAGGCACGTGAGATGGGCATTGAGTCCGATGTAGATACACTCATTATTCGTGCGCAGATGCAGGCACGCTATGCACCGCTCAACTCAGGGCACTTTGGACTCGGATTTGAGGAGTACACACACTTTACCTCTCCTATTCGAAGATACTCAGATTTGATTGTCCACAGACTCCTTAAAGCTATTGCAAAAAATGATACCAAAGAGGGTTCGTATGTACTTAGAAATATAGAGACTCTCTCTATGATGATTAGTGAAAAAGAGAGAGAATCAAGCGCCATAGAAGCAGAATATAAAGCACGAAAATATGCACGCTGGGCAAAAGAGAATCTCGGTCGTGAATTTAGAGCCCGTATAGTCGCAACAGATCCCGAATTTAGAGCAGAACTGCATGACAAAATTATTGGCGCACGTCTTAATATAACAACTGCCAATGATTGTGTGCTTTTTGAAAATGTTCTTGTGCGCATTGACAAAGTAGATATTCCAAGAGCACGTATCTATGCTGCTGTTGTAGGAAAAGCCCAAGATGTATAAGAACGAATTTGACAACCATATACGCAACAAAACAGTATCAAACTCTTTTGTATTTTTTGGAGAGAGTGCTTTTTTAATAGATATGTATGTCAAAATGCTCTCAAATATTGAAGATGCCAACAGACTTGACTACTACTATGACGAATATGATTTCAACTCCGCAAAAGCACACCTCTCGCAAGGCTCACTCTTTGGAGATAGAAATATTCTCATTATAAAAAGTGAGAAAAAAGTTCCCAAAAAAGAGCTTGACACACTCCTTGAACTGACAGCAAAAAATCCGGACAACATCTTTATATATGCTTACTACGGAAGTGACCATAAATCCTACAACAATGCAAAAAGTTTTGCAAAAACAAAGACTATGGCTGTACGTTTTTTCCATCCAAAAGAGTATGAAGCACAAAATATTCTCTTGCAGATTGCCCAGCAAAAAGGTGTAAATATTGACAAATACACCCTCTCTCATCTCTTAAAGATTCACAACAATGACATTGCCCTCGCCTCAAATGAAATAGAAAAATTTCAACTCTTTGAGAGAGAAATCACAACAAAAGATGTAGATTCTTTGGTCTATGGACTCGGAGAGATTAACCTTGAAGAGTTTACTACAAAACTTTTAGAGAAAAAAGATATCAGAGAAGATATTAAAAATATTTTAGAACACGGAGAAGATGAGATACGCATCATTACCGCTCTTAGTGCAGCACTCACGCAACTCTATATGTTTAATATCTATATCCGTGTCCACGGCACACCAAATGCAAAAGAGATACTGGGCTATATGGCACCAAAATTTGTTGTTGAAAAAAAAGCTTCAATGGCCATTAAGATAAAACCAGCTACCTACTACAAACTCCATCAACTCCTTTTAGAGAGTGAATTAAAAATGAAAAGTTCCCATATTGACAAGAGTGCTATTTTATTCTCAACACTTATAAAACTTCAAAAAATAATTTAATTTCAAGATTTAAACTTTTTTTCTGTATAATTCCATTATGAAAAATTTTACACAGAGTCTTAGGGCGCACCATTTAAAAGCAACACCGCAACGTTTGGAGATAGCATCAACACTCCATCAGTATGGTCACGTCAATATCGAACTACTATATGAGAGAATGCTCAGTAAGTTTAACTCTATCTCTTTGGCTACCATATACAAAAATATAAACATTATGATAGAGAATGCCTTTATTCAAGAGGTAAAGATTCCCAATCAAAAATCTGTCTATGAGCTTACAAAAGAGGCACACTCTCATCTTGTATGTCAAAAATGTGGTATGGTTGAAGATATAAAAATAGATTTAGCACATACAACTGAAGAAGCATCAGAAAAAAGTAACTTTAAAATCACAAAAGTAGATCTCGTATTTTCTGGACTTTGCAGTAACTGTCAATAACTCTTCAATATACCCTCAGCACTCTTTTTGTATAATCACGTATTAATTTTTTCCAAGAAGGAATCCCAATGCGTGGTTATAAAATTTTTGCTGGTTCTTCCAGTGTTGATTTTGCAAAAGAGGTCTGTTCAATTTTAAGTGTTCCATTAGCAAAAGCTGATGTTAAAAAATTTAGTGACGGAGAGATATCTGTTCAAATTTCAGAATCAGTTCGTGGTCGTGATGTATTTATTGTCCAATCAACAGGAGCTCCATCCAATGACAATCTAATGGAACTCTTAATTATGACAGATGCACTCAGACGTTCATCTGCTCAAAGTATTACAGCGGTTGTACCTTACTACGGTTATGCGAGACAAGATCGTAAAGCGGCTCCTCGTGTTCCAATTACTGCAAAACTTGTAGCAAATCTTTTTCAAACAGCAGGTATTGATAGAGTTGTAACTATTGATCTTCACGCTGGACAGATTCAAGGTTTCTTTGATATTCCGGTTGATAATCTCTATGGTTCTATCACTTTTGAACAGTATATTAAAAGTAAAAATCTTAAAAATCCTATTATCGCTTCTCCAGATATCGGCGGTGTTGCTCGTGCCAGATATTTTGCAAAGAGAATGGGTCTTGATATGGTTATCGTTGATAAACGCCGTGAAAAAGCGAATGAAGCTGAAGTAATGGGTATTATCGGTGATGTTGAAGGTCACGATGTCATTATGATTGATGATATGGTTGATACTGCCGGTACAATGGTAAAAGCGGCAACTGCTCTTAAAAACAAAGGGGCAACAAGCGTTATGGCCTGTGCTACACACGGAGTTCTCAGCGGAAAGGCTTATGAAAACCTTGACAAAGGGGAACTTGATGAGCTTATTATTACAAATACTCTTGAGTCACAGCCACATAAAAAAATCAAAGTGCTTACAGTAGCACCGCTCTTTGCAGAGGTAATCCGCAGAGTTTATCATAACGAGAGTGTTAATTCACTTTTCGCTTAAATTAGAGGAAAAAATTGAAAAATATTAGAAACTTTTCTATCATTGCCCATATTGACCACGGTAAATCTACCTTGGCTGACCGTATCATCCAAGAGTGTGGAGCAGTAAGCGAACGTGAGATGAGCAGCCAAATGATGGATACGATGGATATCGAGCAAGAGCGTGGTATTACCATCAAAGCACAATCGGTACGACTTGACTATGTCAAAGATGGCGAACACTATATTTTGAACCTTATCGACACTCCGGGACACGTTGATTTCTCTTATGAGGTGAGTAAATCTCTTGCATCATCAGATGGCGCACTTCTTATTGTAGATGCAGCACAGGGAGTTGAAGCACAGACTATTGCAAATGTCTATTTGGCACTTGAAAATGACCTTGAGCTTATTCCTGTTATCAATAAAATCGACCTTCCGGCTGCTGAGCCTGAACGTGTTGCAGAGGAGATAGAGACCTCTATCGGCATTGATGCTACAGATGCTGTACTTGTTAGTGCAAAGACAGGTATTGGTATTCGTGAGCTTATTGATGCTATTGTTGAGAGAGTTCCTGCTCCTGTTGGAGACCCAGAGGCACCTACAAAAGCTATTATCTATGACTCCTGGTTTGACCAGTATCTCGGAGCACTTGCCCTTGTTCGTGTTTTTGACGGGGAGATTAAGAAAAATCAAGTTATTAAACTTATGAGTAACTCTGAAGAGCATCAGGTGCTTGATTTGATGTACCCACACCCTATTAAAAAGATTAAAACTCCTGCTATTAAAAGCGGAGAGATTGGTATTGTTGTTCTTGGACTTAAAGAGGTGAGTGTAGTAAGTGTTGGAGACACTATTACTGATGCTAAGAATCCTTGTAGTGAGCCTGTTGGTGAGTATGAACCTGCAAAACCATTTGTATTTGCAGGTCTTTATCCAATTGACACAGATAAGTTTGAAGATCTGCGTGATGCACTTGATAAACTCAAACTCAACGACTCAGCCCTCTCGTATGAGCCGGAGACATCAGTAGCACTTGGCTTTGGTTTTCGCGTAGGATTCTTGGGAATGCTGCATATGGAGGTTGTAAAAGAGCGTTTAGAACGTGAGTTTGGACTTGACCTTATCGCAACTGCTCCATCTGTTGTCTATCATGTCTATCTTACAGACGGCACGAAGGTTGAAGTACAAAACCCGAGTGAGCTTCCTGAGGTTCAAAAGATAGAGCGTATTGAAGAGCCTTATGTAAAAGCGACTGTCATCACTCCAAGTGAATTTCTTGGAAATATTATGAACCTTCTTGTTGCAAAACGTGGTATCCAAAACAAGATGACATACCTCAATGAAGAGCGTGTTATGCTTGAGTATGAACTTCCTATGAATGAGATAGTGGTAGATTTTTATGACAAACTCAAATCTATCTCTAAAGGGTATGCCTCATTTGATTATGAGCCAAGTGAGTTTAAACAGGGTGATTTGGTTAAGCTTGATGTAAAAGTTGCCGGAGAGGTTGTTGATGCACTCAGTATCATCGTACCAAGAAGCTCTGCAGTAAGCCGTGGTCGTGCTCTTGTAAAGAATATGAAAGAGATTATTCCCCGTCAGCTCTTTGAAGTTGCCGTTCAAGCCTCTTTGGGCAATCAGGTTATTGCCCGCGAGACTGTAAAATCTATGGGAAAAAATGTTACTGCAAAATGTTACGGTGGAGATATCACCCGTAAAAGAAAACTGCTTGAAAAACAAAAAGCCGGTAAAAAACGTATGAAAGCCATCGGGAAAGTGCAACTCCCGCAAGAGGCTTTTATGTCTGTTTTGAAAATGGACTAAAAAGGCTCTCTTTTGAAATGCCTGTTGTGTGAGAACTACTCTCTCACGCAACATATCTGCAAAAGCTGTCAAGAGCAGTTTTTGCATCCTTCCCTCTACAAACGAACACTAGACAATGGCATAGATATATTCTCTTTTTACAGATATGAAGATATTAAATCACTTCTTTTTACCAAACATACAGAGTTGGGCTATCATATATATAAACTTTTGGCACGACTCAGTTTTGCAAAATTTGCACAGGAGTTTGCGTGGGATGAAAATATTGTCTCAATTGCCATTGATGATACTATCAAAAATAGTTACTCACATACTGCTATTTTAAATAAATCTCTTAAGAGTAAAAATATAAAACCACTCTTTAACAGACTTCGAGCACAAAATCTCCTCTCCTACTCTGGAAAATCACGCATATTTAGAGAGACAAATCCAAGAAATTTTATAGTAAAACAATTTAAAGAGAAAAAAGTTATTTTAGTAGATGATATAATAACAACGGGAGCAACCTTGCGTGAGGCTTCCAAGAAGCTCACACAAGTCAATAAAGAGGTACTTTTTTGTCTGACACTCAGTGATGTCAGTAGAAAATAGTTTTTAAAAAAGCCCTTGTAGTAATTTACTTGCATCTTTTCCAAGATGTTTTTCCAACTCTTTAGAAGCTGCTTTTGTCGCCTCTTTTTTCAAAAGTTTATCTGCATTAATCTCAACTTTTGGACTCTGTGCATTACCGCTGAGTTTTACACTGAGTGGATTCCCATTAGCATTAATATCGATTTTTGAGAGTATTTCCTGTGTTTTAGAGTTTAAATATGTATTTTTCGTAATGATTGATGATGTGTTTGAACGCAAATCTAGTGATGCTACAATATTCTCTTTTTTAATATTCGCAGCTACATCTCCTTTAAATCTTTGTTTATAGAGATCAATTTTTGCATACTGTTTTGTGAGATCAAGTACTTGATTTTTTGTAAATTTTCCATTTGAGAGATATCCATCAAATTTACCTTTCTCTTTTACAAGATTATAATCCATTTTAGCATCAAGATTTGCATCGAAAATTTTTGGATAGAGAAGCATATCTAATATATCGAGTGTCTGTAACTTGTTGATATCTGCATGAAAATCATCATTATGAAGTTTTGCATCTACTTTACCACGAGCTATATCACTATGAAATGTAACATCCAAATCTTTTGCTTTTTTCACATCACCATTCCCACTGAAGTTCCCTTTTAGATGACGTTGTGTAGCAAAAAAGAGTTTATCCAAATCAGCTACATCAATACGATAATCACTTGTAAGTGTGCCATCTTTAAGAAAGTATTTCGCACTTTTTACTTTTAAATTTGCAAGTGTTGATACCACATCTAAAGCTGTATCTGCTACACCATCTTCTATTTTTGTAAGAGTTTTTGTTTGAAAAGATGTTTTTGGCATTGCTGATTCAAATTTAAACTCTTTTGTCATAACAGAAGAGACAACTTTACCTTTTGTCACAGAAGTACTTACATCTCCAGTAAGATGTTTTATATCGGCATTTGTAATATCGGCTTTCATATTAAAAGAGCCATCCGCATAGTGTGGCTGTTTAAGCATATAGAGAAGTTTTTGCAACTGTAAAGATTTTATATCAACTTTTGCACTCTTAGGCGCAAAATTACTCAAAAGTGCTTCAAAAGATGTTTTTGAATCTGCTATATCACTCTTCCCTTGAACTATTAACTTCTCTTTTGTACCTTTTACATCACCATCTAAATGTAATGGTCCTTGTAAATCACTATTTATTATTGGTTTTAAGACCCCAAGTTCTTTAATATTAAGTGCATATACCAAATCCAGCTTTAACGGCTCTGGCACAACATTACCATCTGATGTAATTTTTGCAAGATTTGAAAGAAGTGCATATTTGTAGGCTACATTGTCCCCTTTTAGTTTGGCATCCAAATTCATTGCAAAATTTGTCTTAGGCAGAGTAATATTAAAATCTTTTTTCATAACCTTACTGTCAATAACACCATCTTCAGTTACAAGCTTCACATCTCCATCAAGTTTATGCGGTGTAATATCTTTAAAATTCAATGCAAGATTTACAAGACCATCTGCATACTTTTTCTCACCTAAAAGATGTAATAATGATGAAAGACTTAACTTATTTACATTTGCGATTATTGTACTTGGATTAAATTCACGAAGCAAAACTTTATAAGTAGTGTTACTTTTTGCTACATCACTAACACCTTTTACAGTTAAAAGTTTGCTATCACCCTTAATGGTACCATCAGTAGCAAATGAATCATTGAGTTTTTTTTGTGTCAATGGCTCAAGTGTTGCTAGTTCTTGAAGATCTACATTATATTCAAGATCAAAAGATTGACTAAAGAGAGAGTAACTTCCATGTAACCCTATAGTATTATGATTATTAAGTTCTAAAAGAATATCTATAGAACTCATATCTAATGAGAACTTCGTAAGATGGCTTGGCAAATGTGTCTGTTTTTGTATCTCAGTCTCCAGTATAGGTTTGACAATTCCATTGCCAAAACCTGTAAAAAGGAGAGTATAGACCGCTACAAATATTATCCCTACTAAACCGAAAAACCACATTATATACTTCATAGAAACAACTCCATTTTTAAATTACCTAATAATACTATATATATAATAATAGACGAAGAAGAACAAAACAAAACTATACTTGATATAGATAGACTCAACTTTATTAAACAATAAAATTTAAGTTATACTTGACATTGTTACGCTCAATATGTATAATTACACTATCTTTTTAAAAAAGGAGCTAACAATTATTATGAGCGAAGAGATAAAACAAGAGAATGAAAACATTATTGAAAATGATGAAACAATCTCTGAAGCCGAAGCCGAGGCAGAAGCTGTAGAGAATGAACTTGATCTTTTACAAAATGAACTAAACGAATTAAAAGATAAATATGCACGTGTTCATGCAGATTTTGACAATATCAAAAAAAGACTTGAACGCGAAAAATATACAGCAGTAGAGTATGCAAACGAAAAATTTGCAAAAGATATGATCCCTGTTTTAGATTCACTTCAAATGGCGCTCAAATCAGCAGAAGCTGATGCAGCACCAGAGGAGTTGATCGCAAAACTCAAAGAGGGAATTGAACTGACACTAAAACAGTTCATTACCGCTTTAGAGAAACATGGAGTTACAATGGTAAGTCACGATGAGCCATTTGATCCAAACATTCACAACGCTGTTCAAAGCATTGACCATCCTGAAGTAGAGAGCGGACAGATTGTTGAGACTTTCCAAACAGGATATAAGTATAAAGAACGTCCATTGCGTGAGGCAATGGTAGTAGTGGCAAATTAAATTTGCCTCTATGCAACTTAGGTTGCAAAAGATATTTTTAAAATATCATACAATTTCGACAGAAATAAAAAAGAAATTTTAAATCACAAAAAAAGGATAATAAGATGAGCAAAGTAATAGGTATAGATTTAGGAACAACAAATTCATGTGTAGCAGTTTATGAAGGTGGTGAAGCGAAAATCATCCCAAATGCAGAGGGTAAAAATACAACTCCATCAGTTGTAGCATTTACAGATAAAGGTGAAGTTTTAGTAGGTGATCCTGCAAAACGTCAAGCGATCACAAACCCTGAAAAAACAATCTCTTCTGTTAAGAGAATTATGGGTCTTATGATGAACGAGGAGAACGCTAAACTCGCTCAAGACAAAGTAACATACAAAATCGTAGATAAAGACGGTATGGCTGCTGTTGATGTAGCAGGTAAAGTATATACGCCTCAAGAGATTTCAGCAAAAATTCTTACAAAACTAAAAGAGGATGCTGAAGCTTACCTAGGAGATAAAGTAACTGACGCTGTAATTACAGTACCAGCATACTTCAATGACTCTCAGAGAAAGGCAACAAAAGATGCTGGTACTATTGCAGGTCTGAATGTACTTCGTATCATCAATGAGCCGACTGCGTCTGCACTTGCATACGGATTAGACTCTAAAAGTGATGAAGATGTACTTGTATATGACCTTGGTGGTGGTACATTTGATGTTACTACACTAGAGATTAGTGATGGTACATTTGAAGTATTATCTACTGATGGTAATGCATTCTTGGGTGGTGACGACTTCGATAATAAAATCGTTGATTGGTTAGCTGACGAATTTAAAGGTAGCCACGGAATTGACCTTAAAAATGACAAAATGGCGCTTCAACGTCTAAAAGATGCAGCTGAAACTGCGAAAAAAGAGCTTTCAAGTGCAACTGAGACTGAAATCAACTTACCATTCATTACGATGACAGAAGCTGGACCACAACACTTAGTGGTAAAACTTACTCGTGCTAAATTTGAAGGTATGATTGAAGCTCTTGTTGGTGAAACTATGGATCATATCCAAGTAGCTATGAAAGATGCTGACCTTGATAAAGGTGACATCAAAGAGATCATCATGGTTGGTGGTTCAACTCGTGTACCTTTAGTACAAACAAAAGTTTCTGAGTACTTCGGAGGCAAAGACCTTAACAAATCTGTAAATCCAGATGAAGTTGTTGCAGCGGGTGCAGCTATCCAAGGTGGTGTTTTACGTGGTGATGTAAAAGATGTTCTTTTACTTGATGTTACTCCATTATCACTTGGTATTGAGACTCTTGGTGGAGTTGCAACAAAAGTAATTGAGAAAGGTACTACAATTCCTGTAAAAAAATCGCAAATCTTCTCTACTGCAGAAGACAATCAACCAGCGGTTTCTATCAATGTAGTACAAGGTGAGCGTGAGTTTGCTAAAGACAACAAATCATTAGGTCTCTTTGAGCTTACTGATATTCCAGCAGCACCTCGTGGTGTGCCACAAATTGAGGTAACTTTTGACATCGATGCAAATGGTATCTTAACAGTTAGTGCACAAGACAAAGGTACAGGTAAAGAGCAAAAAATCACTATTTCTGGAAGTTCAGGACTCAGTGAAGAAGAGATAGAAAGAATGGTAGCTGATGCAGAAGCACACAAAGCAGAAGATGAGAAACGTAAAGCACTCGTTGAGCTTAAAAACCAAGCAGATGCACTAATCGCTCAAACTGAGAAATCAATGAACGAAATGGGTGACAAACTTGAAGCTGACGAAAAAGCGAAAATCGAAGCAGCTATCAAAGACCTTCAAGAAGTTCTTAAAGATGAAAATGCAACAAAAGAACAAATTGAAGAGAAAGTGAAAGCTCTCACTGAAGCAAGTCATAAAATGGCTGAGCAAATGTACAAACAAGAGCAAGGCGGAGCAGCACAAGGTGGAGCTGATTCAGCTAAGAAAAAAGATGACGATGATGTTATCGATGCAGAGATTGAGTAAGCTTACTCAACTCTCCCCTCTTTTAAAAAAGCCCTTAACTCCGAAAGGAGTCAAGGGCTTTTTTTATTTATAGTTACTTTTTAAAATCTTTTTTGGCCTCTTGCCACGCAGAGTAAAAATCCAAAATCTTTCCACCATGTTTTTTCTGAAATACTTTGGCATCTTTTAATGATTTAAATGCATATTTACTTACAGGTGACATCGTACCTTTTACATCACTTCCAACAACATAAAAAGCCTCAGTAACCGGTATAAATTTTAATGTTTTAACATCAACAACCATAGGATTTTCAAGTTCTGCACCCTCTTTAATATGCTCTGCCAAACAATGAAGAGAACAATACTGTACATTTTTTCCATCTAATTTTGCAGCATGATTTGTTTTATAGTATTTAACAAGATTCATACCACAAATACAGCAATGTTCCTTACTCTTTCCTTGTTGCAATAAAACTGCCTGCTTTTTAGTTACACTTTGAAATAACTTTTGTTTTTTGATTTTTTTTACTGATTTTTCCAACTCTTTATCAGAGGAAATTTTCTTTTTTGTTACTGTTGTCTTCTTTTTTGAAAGAGTTTGATGCTTTTTTTGTATCTTTTTCTCATTCTCAACATAAACTTTTTTGCTTTTTACAGGATGTAAAGTCGGTGTACAGCCACTCATTAGAAGAAGTGCCATTGGTAAAATCATTATTTTTAACATCAAAAATTCCTTTAGTTTTCATAATTTTATCAAATTATTATTACATAAATGTTAAGCTCTCTCTATGAAAATAACAAAATCAACAATAAAACAGTATCTAAAAGAGATAATCTACCTCATAATTACAATGACAATCGTTGCAAATCTTATGAGTATCTATAGATCTCAATCTCTCAATGATGCGCCTCTTGCCATCAAAAGTTTTCAACTTATCAACCATAATAACTATAATATTGACAACACAAAACCTCTACTTATCCATTTTTGGGCGACATGGTGTCCTACTTGTAAAATGGAAGCTTCCAACATTGACTTTTTATCAAAGCACTATCAAGTTGTCACTATTGCTGTAAAATCGGGAAGTGATGCTGAGATACAGAACTACCTGCGTGAGCATAACTACAACTACAAAGTTGTCAATGATATTGACGGTTCGCTCTCACGCAAGTTTCAAATAGCGGGCTATCCCACAACATTTATCTATGATAAAGAGGGGAAATTACGCTTTAGTGAAGTTGGATACACCTCAACTTTTGGTTTATGGATACGACTTTTATGGGCAAAATTCAAGTAAGCTTAAGAGCCAAATCCGCCAAGATAATCATCAGGGACATCTTTAATATCTCTGCTTTTATGTTCAGATAAAAATGTAGCTAAATCTTCAATATTTTTATTACTGAGTTCATTCGCAAATTGAGCCATCATCTGCTGAGAAACGGAGATTGTTTTTCCAGCTTTGAAATCCTGTAATTTTGCTATAAGATATTTTTTTTGTTTAGCTGCAAGTTTTGGATAACTACTACTTCCCTCTGCATCAGGACCATGGCAACTTGAGCACCCTTTTGAAAAAAAAAGGATTTCTCCTCTGTTGTAAGAAGCACTCTCTGCATAGAGTTGAGTTATAAGAATAATAAATAGCAAAACAAATCTCATCTTTATCTCCATTTGGTATAATTATACTAAAAAGTAGGCAAGAGTTGTATAATTTTACATTTGAAAATCCATATTTTTTTCTGCTTTTGTTCCTTATACTCTGTATCTACAAATGCCCTCTTAAAATCAAACAAATTATCTTTCCTCATACAAAACTATTTCAGCAACTCCCCTCTTATCTTGATAAGAGCAAACTCCTCTATTCTTTTATCTTTGCACTGCTAGTTACTGCTCTTGCTTCTCCAATCTCTTACGATACAAAACTCTCCTCACGGAGGAAAGGAAGGGATGTTGTCTTTGTTCTTGATGCAAGTGGCTCTATGGGAGAGGTTGGCTACTCTAAAAAAAACGAAGATACTACTAGATTTCAAATCTTGAAAAATATCATCAATGATTTCATCATACACCGCTATGATGATAATGTCGGTGTAGTTGTCTTTGGAAGCTATGCATATGCAACAGTACCACTGACTTATGATATGAAAAGTGTTGCCTTTTTACTTGACTTTTTAACAGTGGGTATTGCTGGCGAAAACACAGCCATAGGTGATGGACTCTCTCAAGCCATCAGACTGCTAAAGAGAGGTAATGCAAAAAGCAAAGTGATTATTCTTGTCACTGACGGCTATCAAAACAGCGGCTCAATCCCCATTAAAGATGCTGTAAAAAAGGCAAAGAAAGAGCATCTTAAGATATATACCATTGGCATGGGAAAAAGAAGTAATTTTGACCTCCAGCTTTTAAAGAAAATAGCCAAAGAGACAGAGGCAAAAATCTTTAGCGCAGCCAGTGAGGAGGAGCTTACAGCAATCTATGATGAACTTGACACACTAGAGCCAAGTAAAATCCACTCAAAGCATTACCTTAATAAACATACACTCTTTACCTATCCGCTTGCCTTTGCCATCTTGCTTTTGCTCTATCTGCTTGAGAAAAGGAGAGCTCTGTGACACTACTGAATCCTTGGGTGCTTTTTGGGCTTATTCCACTCTATTTTATCTATAAAAAGCATATTACATCAGAGCCGACACGACAGCACTATCTTCTTTATACGGCACTTTTTTTTATGATAGTTGCTGCATCACGCCCTGCCCTCACGCAAAGCAGCAGCGAAGAGAAATTCAATATTCAAGATTACATCATTGCTTTGGATGCTTCTTATTCTATGCAGGCAGATGACCTAGAGCCTTCACGCTACATTATGGCAAAAAAGGCCATTAAAAAACTTTTCAAACTTCATCCACAAGATAGGTTTAGCATATTTGCCTTTACATCCAATGCACTGCTTATCTCTCCGCCAACAACAGATACTATGATTGGAATGCAAGCACTTGATGCCCTCAACCCTGAATATATTCTTACTAAAAGTACAAGCTTAGAGCATCTTTTTGAGACAGTTGCAAAAGTCTCGACCAAACAAAAAAAACTCATTGTTTTTAGCGATGGTGGAGATGAGCATAATATAGCAACACTTACATCACTGCTCAAGAAGAACAATATCATCCCCTATTTTGTAGCAACCGGTACCCAAAGAGGCGCAGCACTCAAAAAAGATGGAAAATATCTCAAAGATGCTCACGCAGCACTCGTTATCTCTAGAATAAATCCAATGCTTAAAGATCTCGCAAATGCAAGCAGTGGCAAATACTACAGATTCACCTCGCTTGATGTGATAGATACTCTCTCTGATGATATCAGTTCCAATGCAGACAACAAAGAGCTCACGCTAAAAGTAACAAGCTATAAAGAGCTCTTTACTATTCCACTTGCAATCGCTCTGTTTTTATATTTTATAGCAGTAACGAAGATACATCAACTCTATATCTTTATACCGCTTCTGCTGTTGCCATACAAAAGTGAAGCAGCCCTTTTGGACTTTCACTACCTCTGCAAGGCAAATGAGAGTTTCAAAGAGCACAAATATCATCTCTCAGCTGTCAATTTCAGTAAGCTTGAACCGAGTGTCAAGAGTTACTACAATACCGGTGTTGCCTATTACAAAGCAAAAGAGTATAAAAATGCCCTGCGTTACTTCACACAGATACGAACAAAGGATCAAAAGCTCAAACAGGCACTCTACTATAATATCGCTAACTGTGCCGTACATCTCAAAAAATATGATGCAGCAAAAGACTACTACATCAAAGCCCTCGCCCTAGGAGAAGATGCAGATGCACTCTACAATCTGAGACTTTTACAAAAAATGCAGCTCAAAACTACAAAAAATCTCTTTACAAAAAACAGCACTCCAAAACAAGAGCAGCAAAAAGAGAACTCCAAAAAAGAACAAAAACAAAAAAACGCACAAAGTAAAAACAGAGGCGGTTCAAGCAATTCAAATCATAAATCTATACAAAGTACCAACGGAGGCAGCGGTAATAAGAAAAAGCAAAAAACCGCTATCATAGTAAAACAAAAGAACAAAGCAAACAAATATAAAATGGCCTATAAAGCCTATGAAATAATCAATAAAGGATATGCTGATGAAAAAAAACCTTGGTAGAATAGCACTCCTGTTTCTGCTCTGCCTTGCATCACTCTATGCAAAAGAGTTGGCAAACTATAATATGCAGGTAAGCAAAACAGATCCTTATCTCAAAGAAGCCGTCAAGATAACATTCACAACACAACAGCTCGATCATTCTACAAATATGTTTTTCTTTTTAAAGCCGAAAAAAAGCAGTGATTATGCAATCTATCTGCTGAAAAAAGAGAGTAAAGAGCTCTCCTATCATAACGCTATGAGTACCTTTGTATACATTCTTTTTCCATTACATGCACAATCCATCACACTCAACTTTGACTTTACAGTAAAAACAGCAAGTGATCAGGCAGTCAAACAGGCCTATGTTGCTGATCATGATGACAGTATTGCTATCAGTATGAACCAGCACAAGATAAAAATCAAAGCACTTACTTTTAAAGTAATCCCCCTAAAGCAGCATGTAGATCTTGTAGGAGACTTTACTCTTCATTCAAAAATCGACAAAGAGATAATCAATCAATATGAGAGTGTCAATCTTCTCTATACGCTCCAAGGAAAAGGTTATAGTGATGAAAATCTTACACTGCTGCCAAACATAGCCGGTGTTACACAGTTTTTTGAAGATGACTCAATTCCCATAAGATTGGCAGAGAGTGGTTTTCGTATTAAAAAACGATTTATCTACTCTTTGAGTGCAAAAGAGAACTTCACTGTTCCGGCAATAGAGTTGAAGGTTTTCTCACCAAATAGAAACCAATACTATACACTCACTAGCCCCTCTTATAAAATAGAGGTAAAAAAAATACCCATAACATCTCTTGTGGACAAGGAGGAGTCCCCTCACGCACAAAAGCTGATAAACTGGCAGAAACTTCAAGAATTTTTGATTTATATTTTCATCTTTTCTCTTGGTTTTTTGACAGCAAAATTTTCACCTAGTAGCCTCTTTCCAGCAAAAAAAAAGAGACTTTTTCAAGATATACAAGAGAGCAAAAATCCAAAAGAGTTGATGATACTATTACTCAACAGATATAAAAATAGAAATATTGACAATTTTATTGAAGATTTGGAGCGATTAGAGTATAAAAAAGAGGGAAATTTTAAAGAGATAAAAAAAACAATCATCAAACAGTTTACGCAAAAGTAATCTCTTGCGTGAGCTGTAGTCATCATCTACTCTTGTGTAAAAAACTCCTCATAAACCTTGTCAAGATATTTTTTTGCTTTCTCGGCTTTTTGAATTTTTGCATCAAATATCTCTTTACTTGCCGGATATCTTTCAGAGTATTTGCGATACTCGTCACATTTGAGATCCATAAGATCTTTAAAAACACCAATGACACGTAGCATATCTTCAGGTGTTGCGATCCACTGCATAAAGTTTTTAAACA